>OCHS01000368.1_pt1 | contig 7545 bp, 8 predicted proteins | sample 1538491 | NCBI WGS metagenome assembly OCHS01 (sample SAMN04571700, study PRJEB22368) | human gut metagenome | biome: human gut; material: stool | host: Homo sapiens | place: Luxembourg | collected 2012-10-05 | reverse complement strand
AATTCACACCAATCCCAAATTTCATTAATATAATTTTTAGAAAAATCCAATACTGTCTGTCTATTAATATCTATGGATCTAAAATAAATTTTATTTTCTACCATTAAATTTAATAAAATCATATTAACAAATTTATTATGCATGGTATTTAATTTATTTTTTACATGGCCTAAAACAACAAGGTATTTTCTTTCTTTCTGAAGATCCTCTATTAAATTTTTATTGTCCAATTCATCTATCACAAAGCTATTGAATTTATCTATAACTATTTCACGAGTAGCCTCTTCATTACCAGTAATAAAATGACCAATTTTCTTATCCCAATCATAGAAAAATTTTAACTTATTTGCAAATAAATTATTCGGACTAATAACATTAGTTTTCATATTTAAAACCTCACTTCTATTAAAAATTAACTTTAATATTTATTTCCTTAATAATAAACAGAATAAATGAATTAACTTCCAAATAAATTCAATTTTTCCAAATAATATTTCTCTTGTTTATAAGCTTCATTCTCAGATTCACATTTTAATATAGCGACTTTTGTCTTATCCCATTGTAAATTTTCTTCAACTAGGAAACGTCTCGCTGGACCATCGTCAATATTAGTTGAAAAAGAGACATCACTTCCTCTAGAGTTGACTAAAAGGCTTCCAGATTTACCACAAACAAGCGGTATAGAAACTCCGTTATTACTGATATAAAATTTTATGTATATAAACCAACCAATTTTCTCATCAACTAATGATTGTTCAAAGGCATTACTAGCTCCACTCCAATCTTCTGAATTTTGTACTCGAAAAGTAGGATAAAGCTTAAATTTTTCAGAAATATTAATATTAATTGAGTCAATTTTAAACTTCTTTTTGTAATCATTCCAAGGTGTATAATTATGAATTGATCGATCATAATAATATAAAATATTATTATTTTCTTTAAAAGAACTAAATCCATTTTCTTCACGCCATTTTCTTGAACCTTCTTGAAGTTTTTGAATATTCTCTTTACGAATTTCTGGATTTTTATCTAAAAATTCATTCATCTTTTTACAATTATTTCTTGAAATTTCTAAAACTTTTTGTGGATTTTCTTCTTTTAATCTTTTAAAACCTTTGCAATTTTCTTCTGGATGTTCTATCCAATATTTCTGCATCTTTTGAATATTTGCTTTATTGGAACATTCAAGATTGCAGTATGATACAATTTGTTCTTTATTCCGAATTTTGTTTATATCTAAATATTTAAGTTTTATTTGTTTTCCACAATAATTACATTTTGTATAACACTCAATTAATGGGAAAAATTTACCTTTGTTATTAGAACCATAGAAAGAAATGCCAGTAATTTGACATTTCTTTCTAACAAGTTGACGAATTTCGTGATTTTCACGCTTTTTAATCATTGATTGATTATATTCATCAATTTGTTCTAATGAAGGTAATTTTATTGTCCAATTTGGTCCAATAATTGAATTCAAATTGATATTTTTGTTATCTAATAATTCAAAATTAGACATAATAGTCTCTTAATAAACTTTAACTACGATACAAGCCATGTTGTCTGAGCTATCCAGTACGAGAAGTCATCTTGTTCCTCTTTTTCATGACAGCCAGGTTTAAAATTCATTAAAACAGGTCCTCTTCCAAAATTGGCAACAGCGTCTACAACTTGATCAGGATGTCCACCTCCAAATAATGTATCTTCTGTTGTTTGGAATACATTTCCATGCTGCTTATGGTATTCCTGTGCTTCAGGCTTAAGTGAAGACAGTTCGACAGGATTGGCAGTTGCTCTATTATCAAAATTGATACAATCAAAGCCATGAAGGTCATCTCTAGTAGGCATAGGCTGCACCCATTTTGATTTCTTTTCCTTATCCCAAGATATCAAAATACCACTATCGAACGATACTCCGCTCTGCCAAGCAAGTTCCAAACATATCCAATAGAACTCAATAAGATCAAGGCCACCTGTCTGTTTACAATTTTCCTTAGTTAATTTCATTTATAGTACCTCCTATACTTTTATATTTTTCGACTAAATTTTGTAAATTAAAATTCCTTAATTTTAATGGAATTATCGAATCATATTTCGTTGTTTTATTCTCTTGAAATTGAGATATAGGTTTTAATTCTTTTATCCATTTTTCTTCAAAATAATCTAATTTATCTTTTTCACATACTTCTAAAACTTTTATTTCTAATTTATTGCCATTTTTACCTACATTGTCAATTATATATAACCACCATTCTGGAAAATTATACATATTATAAATATGATCTAAAGACCGATTGGATATTTCTGTAGATTGTCCTATATAATAAGGTACATCATTGATAAGCCAGCAATAAATTCCACAAATGTTACTTTGAGCGGAATTAAAAATATTATTTTTATCAATTATATATTTAATTATATAATTTAATTTGTTTTGGTTATCTTTAATCCACTCTTTTGTTTTACTCTTATAGAATAAATCACTTCCATATAATAATTTACATTCTTTAATGTATAAGAAAAATTCTTCCAAATCTTTAAATGGATCATTACTTTTAAAACCATATGCACGAGCATTTACTAAATTATTTCTCCAATTTTCTGGTAATAAATTATGATCAATCATAAATTGATCTTTTCTCTTCTGAAATTCTGAAGATTCTTTTAATCTTTCATTATAAAGTTTCACAAATTCTTTTATAACTAAAATATTATCTTTATAATTTAATCCAAAATCTCTTTTAGCTGTCATCAACGCTCCACCAGGAGTTAAATTAATATTGTTTTCTTTTAATATTTTAGCTATTAATTGATTTCTTTCATCAGAATGGTTTTTACCATTAATATTAGAAAAATAATTTATAATTTCTTGTGATTCTAAAGCTTTATTAACACTATCAAAATCTAGGTTCAATTTTCTACATGCATTATGTATAATAACACTAAAACTTTGTTCATTACGATAATTTAAATTATATAATTTACAAAATTCTTTATGTAATTTTATTGATTTTGTTAAATTATCATTTTGTTTTTCTTTAAATTTAAGGTATTGCTTTATTTTTGATAATTTATTTCCTTCAAAACCATTTTTAGTTGCACTCATCAGAATTCTACCTAAATCTTTTTCTGTATATCCATAATTTTCTAAAATTATTTTAGCTTTTGATTTAAAAAATTCTTCTTTACGTTTTTTACGATTTATATACCGCAGATAATTTTTCATATCTAAAATAGGATCATTTGATTTAAACCCTAAATATCTTGCATGAACTAAATTATTTCTCCAAGATATAGCACCTATTTCTTTTCCAAAAGAAGATAAAATTTTATCTTTATCTTCTTGATCAATCTCTAATTTCAATTTCTTCTCCCTGCATAACTCTATTAAAGATATTTTCAGCTGTTTCTTTAGAGCCATCTGCAAGAGTTAAAAATTCATGTGCAAGATATTCTTTATCTCCCAATAAATATTTCTTTTCTGGACCATATTTTGACAAGAAACGCTTACTATAATCGTTCGTACTTGAAAATACTACTTCAGCATCTGTCATACATGCCGTTATTCTTCTATTAGCCCATTTCGCGTCTAAAGGATCTATACGATTATTTCCATCTCGATCAATGCCGTGCTGTACTCGTAATTTTCGAAGATTTAATTCTAGGCATGCTAAGTTTGCTGTAACTGTAGAATCCTTTCCGCCCGAAAATCCTAGCTGAATTGAGTCGGAAAAATCGAAATCCTTCTCAATCCGTCGCATAGAATGTGCAATAGTCGTATCTGGATGCTTTTCGCACCATTCGTAAATATTCCATCCACTTGGAATACACATCTCTACATTTTTCTGTTTAATTTCTTCAATAGTCATATATTTTTCTCCTTTAATTTTTATTACTTTCCTTAATAATAAACAGATTAAATAAGTCAACTTCCAAACAAATTCAACTTTTTTAAATAATATTTTTCTTTATCGTAAGCATCTTGTTCAGATGCACATTTTAATATAGCGACTTTTGTCTTGTCCCATTGTAAATTTTCTTCAAGTAGGAAACGTCTCGCAGGACCATCGTCAATATTAGTTGAAAAATTGACATCTGAACCTCTAGAATTAACTAAAAGACTACCGGATTTGCCGCAAACAAGTGGTATTGAATTACTGTCATTATCCAGATAGAATTTCAAATAAATAAACCATTGAATATCGTCATCAACTAATGACTGTTCGAACGCATTATTAGCCCCTCCCCAATCATCAGAACTTTGTACCCTAAAAGTTGGATAAAGCTTAAAATCTTTTGGCAAATCAATATTATTTGATTTAATTTTAAATTTATTTTTAAATTCACTCCATACTATATAGTCTTTAATGCTGCTATCATAGTACCATAATTCTTTATCTTTTTGATGAAATAATGATCTATTTAATCTATCTATATCACCTGTCAAAATATTTTCTAAATTATAATACCATTCGCCAAAACGTTTATTCCATCCAGGAAAATTATCAATATTATATTCTTTAGAATCTAATTTTTGAATTATTTCTTTGACTGGGACATTTTTATAGAACTTAACTCCGTCTTTTATTTGAAAATTCTGATTTAAAAGAATGATTTCATCATTTAGAACATCTTTTCGATTATAACATATTCTTCCTAAACGAATTTCAAAGCCTGGATAATTATTAATATCTTCTTTGCCTGATAAAAGATCTTCACATAATTGATTGAGTTCTTTATCCTTGTAATAACGAACATTGTTTTTAGTAATAAAATTTGGTCGATTAATAACGTCACTGTCAGGATGACATATACAGCATACTTTTCCATTATGAGGTGTTATTTTATTACATTTTTTACAAAATTTATCTTTCACTATTTCCATAGCTATTTTACTTTGACATTCACTACAAATACCAAATGAATTTAAAATAACATTTTTCTTTCCGCATTTATTACAATTGCAATAGCCACTAGAATAATTTTTCATTTTATTTTTTGTAGCTTTTTCGTGAATTTTAGGATTCATCATATTAAATGTTCCATTTTTAATTTGTGAACTTATTGTTTTTCTATGAATTTCTTTATTCGTTAAAGATGTTTCTGGATTTTGACAACTGTGAGTTCCATTTTGTATTGCTGTATTGCAATTTTTAACCATAATACAGCGATAACAAAATGAGTTTCTTTTTAATCCTCTATGTGATGTAAAATCTTTACAATTTTCACACCATGATAAATATGAAAAATATCTACCAAAATGTTCACAAGATGGTGCTTTATACATATTTTCATTATCAATTTCTAATTCTGTTAAAATTCCTAATTGATAACATTTTGAACAATATGCTTTTTCTTTATTCAGAATAATATTATCATCGCCTTTAATTGTTATAGTTTTTATATTTATCGAATATATCTCATAATGTTTGAAGTAAAATACTTTAAATTATTTTCATTATCAGAATAAACTTTATATAATCCTCCTTCGCCATAAGGCATTACTTTTATATTTAATTTTCGTAAAATAGAATCATGTTCTATCATTGATGCTAAAATATTACATACAATTAACCCATTACTATCTACTCGTGCTACATTATTAGGATCTAATTTCCTTTCTTCAGCTCTAGATGCTAATAATTCGGTAACTACATTATATACCTCTTCAATGTGTATTTTTTCTGCATGTGTTAATTGAATATATTCCATATTGAATCTCCTTTAGATTTAAAATTTTATTTTTAAATATAATTTTTCATTATTTTCTGAAAAATACTAGCAAATAGATGAAAATTATCATCAGTAGTTTTATTATGAGTCGAACTTAAAAAATTACTCCAATTACTAACTAATTTCTGACATTATTTAAAATTATCTGATTTTAACAAAGTTGTTATAAAATTTTCATTATTAGATTCTAATAAATGTACTTTAAACATACAATTACATCCTTTTATTAATAAATTCTATTCAGCTTTGAATCTAATACTAATATCTTCAAAAAAGATAGGAAGCTTATTATTCTCTTTTTCATGAGCTTTAATGGCTTCATATCTTTTATTAAAGTCACCTCCTAACTTATTATAAAATCTCATTAAATAATCAATGTTCTCTTTTTTCAAGTCACTTTTAAAAACAATATCATGTCCCTCTACCTCTTTCAGCACAGGCAGATCCTCATCGTAAAAATACATTAAAATTTTTCTCATAATACACTCCTTTTAACTTTCACTAATGTCCACCCATAAATTTTTATGGCTATTTAAATTGTCTAATAATTTATCTATAGAAGAATTAGTAAATGATCTTAAATTATCATCTCTTATTCTTAATTTTAACTGAGTTAATTCTTTTTTCATTTCTTTTATATTTATCTCAAAAGGTTCAAAGTCTTTTAAATCTTTTTCATCTATATATGTGTTTGTTTTACCAAAATGTAGACATCTTCCAAAATCCATACAGATTATATCTGGTTCATTTCGTTTTGAATCATCGCATACAACTATGAAATTTCCTGGATTATTTCTTACATCTTTATTATTGAATAAAATATCTATAGCACATTTATCATTAAATTGTTTTTCTATTCTTTTTCTATCGCATCCAAAATTTTTGATTAATGTATTAATTATTATATTTTTACTATTTTGAGGTGAAAGGCTTTCAAAAATATCGCTTCTATAATCTTCAGTCCTCATTAATGTGAAAGGCATTTGCCCAGATCCATAAGGAGAGGCTATTCTATATTCATTCTCAAATTTATTTCGGTAATTTTCAGAAATGCTTAAAGTATTGCAATTTTTATCTTTTTCAAGACATATACCTAGATGGTAATCTGCGCATCTAATACGTGTTTGAATATTAGAATGTCTTATTAAAGAGCTGCATACACTTTCTGTAATACTAGGAAATGAAAATGCATAATCTATTTTGCCAAATTCATCAACTTCAATTGAATCAAATTTTATATATTGATTATCTTGATTAACTGTTTTAGGCTGACTACCTCCTATTTCTTTAGAAAAGTTCTTATCATTAATATCATCTAGACTTATATAATTAAATAATCCTAAATTACTCTCCTTTATAGGATTATCTATTTTATCATCATTAGTAATTTGATTTATAGAAATATTTTTATTTTCCTTTTCCTTAATCTCTTTTTGTAATATAGCACATCTTTCCATAAATTGTTCAGCACTTTCATTTTGTTTCTGATGTGCTATATGATTACATCTGCCTTTGCCTATATTTTCTTTGGAAGATTGACAATAAGTTATATTTCCATCTTTTGTTAAAGCTAATCTTTTCATATATTTCACCTCAATACATTATTATTCTTTATATCCATAAAATCGGTAGGTTTTAAAACAATAAAGATTTTTTAGCTAATATCTATATTTTCATTACTTTAATCGAATAAATAATATTTATTCAATATCTTATATTTTTATTTGTAATTAAAATTTATAATACCTTCTTTTATTCTTTTTGAATTACCTGGTAATATTTTAAAAATATCTTTTAAATGTTTTAATGTTT
>OCHS01000337.1_pt1 | contig 7769 bp, 11 predicted proteins | sample 1538491 | NCBI WGS metagenome assembly OCHS01 (sample SAMN04571700, study PRJEB22368) | human gut metagenome | biome: human gut; material: stool | host: Homo sapiens | place: Luxembourg | collected 2012-10-05 | reverse complement strand
ACTGGAGTTCAGACGTGTGCTCTTCCGATCTGAATGAGGTAACAAAAATTCGACGTTCTACGTGATTTTAATTAAATACGAGGATCTTTTTCTGTAATTTTCAGTTTGAATTGGTTAATTTCGGCATAGTTGTTTATCAATATTTTTGGGTTAAATAAATTGTTAGTACTGTACTTTATTTTCATAGGCTTATACTATATATATAGTTACCTTATTCCTCTTTATTGTAAAATAAATAAAATATAAATATTATGACTCTCAGCATAAATTCCATGGGATCAGAAGTATTAGAGCTTCAGTCCAAATTAAATAAATTGAATTATCGAGTATCTGAATCAGGTAGATATGATGATTCGACTGAATTACAAGTAAAAAAGTTTCAAAGTGATAATGGATTAGTATCTGATGGAATAGCAGGTCCTAAAACTTTTGAAGCTATAGATAATAAGATTCTACTAGGAGATTTATTACTTACTGAGTCTGACTACATAAACGCAGCTAATAGTCTAGGAGTAGAAGTAGCTGTAGTAAAAGCTTTTAGTGAGGTAGAAAGTCAAGGATGTGGATTCTTTACTCCAGATAAACCTGCAATATTATTTGAAGCTCATATATTCTATAGTCAACTAAAATCACATGGACTGGATGCTAATAAATATCTATCATCAAATCCTAACATAGTATCTAAATCTTGGAATAGAAAATTGTACTATGGAGGTATAAAAGAATATGATAGATTAAATGAAGCTATAAGAATTAATGAGGATTCCGCTTACAATTCTATATCTATAGGAAAATTCCAGATAATGGGAAATAACCATAAAATATGTGGATATAGTTCAGCTAAACAAATGTTTGATGAGTTTTGTAAAGGAGAGTCTATCCAATTGGATGGATTCGTTAGTTTTATTAAGAATAATACTTCGTTATATAAAGCATTAAAAGTTAAGGATTGGAATAAAGCTGCATATTACTATAATGGTAAATCATATGAGCAAAACGATTACCATACTAAATTAGCTACAGCATATAAAAAATATAAGAAATGACTTTTGAATTAACATAAAACACCTCTTTTCATATCCTCTCATAATACTGAAATATGGTATTTACTGTTCGATCAGATGAGAGGAACTAATATGCGGGTAACCATGGTGGTAGTCGGGGCTCATAACCCATGATGCGTGCCTGGATCGTTACCAGGACCCGCCACATCGAATAGATACAGTATAGTGTAGAGTAAAATAACTACCTTAAATAAGTAGAAGATGAGAGCGTAACGAACTCTTACTGTGAACTATTCAATTTATTAATTAAAATAAAATTTTATAATTATGAGTGAACTATCGACTGTAAATCCATTCTCCGATCCAGATTTCAAGCGTAAGATACTGGAGAAAGAAGGTTTATCTACAGGTAACTCATCTGAGGGAACTCATGATTATGAGATACTTGAACCTGTTGATAATACCACAGATTCAGGAACTATTTTAAATCCTGTAGATATAATAAATAATAATAAATCCAGAATTCCAAAGGATGTAGATACTATTATATACGATGCTAGTTCTATTACTGCTAGGGATAAAGTAGCTAAGACGAAGGAAGTAGCTAATAGTCTTAGTACCATATTTACTGATTTTAACGAAAAATATGGATTAGATTTAAAAGTTGACTTTAATAGTGCAGCTAGAACTATAGTTAATCTTAGAGATGAGAAATCTCTTAGAACTCTTGAACTTTATATATCTAGAACTTTTAGAGGAGTAAAATCTTATATATATCTTAGGATGCTTCAATCACTATGTGTATTAGCTGATGATATAATGGATCCTAAGAAATTAATATCTGATGATAGTGCAACTTTCTCTGAAAAGTATTTAATATTTGAGAAAATAGTTCAGATTATGACTCAGGTAGAAGCTATGAAAGATAGTATTAATGTTAATGGTGATGAAACTGAACTTAAGAGAATTTCAGAACAATCAGAGAAAACTGGATCTGATAAAGCATTGCTGGATGAAAAGAATGTTAGTGACTTTATGAAACAGATGTTATCTGAGAATGGAATTGATGAATAAATAAGATCATGAATATAGCAATTGATTTTGACGGAACATTAGTATCGCATCAGTATCCCTATATAGGAAAGGATATAGGAGCAGTACCTGTAGTGAAGAAACTTATAGATAATGGTCATAATATAATACTAAACACAATGAGATCTGATAAGACTTTAGATGAAGCTGTAGATTGGTGTAAATCAAAAGGAATAGTATTATACGGAGTTAATATAAATCCCACCCAAAGAAGATGGACTAAATCCCCTAAAGTATATGCTGATATTTATATAGATGATGCAGCTTTAGGAATACCTTTATTTTATGATGAGGAAGAATCTAGACCTTATGTCGATTGGTCATTAGTTGAGATATTATTAAAGAATAAAGGGTTAATATAGATTTTATTATGTATAAAATTTTGAAATAATATAAATCCTCATATTAGATTGAAATAAGATCTATACCATTCGATTAGGTATGAGGAACAACTTTTGAAATGATAATTAGTCGTTTTAAATCTTATTATTACACAGTTAGAGTGGTAAGTAGGTTCAAAACTATTTATCACTCAATAAAATTGAATTTAGAGTAACAACTGAGAATAATATATTTAAATATGAGTAATATTCAATTAACTAACGACCAGAAAGTCTTAGCTACTGCTAAGATTATGAAATATAGAGTAGTACCACCTGATATAGAAACATTTGTAAATGATGACTATTATTTAGGAAAAATATTTGGTACTAAATTACCTAATGGATTATTCCAATATTGGATGGATGTATTGAAAGAAATATATCCTACTCCAATAATATGTAGATATCCATATGTATCTTTAGGAGGAGCGATTGTAAGTATCAGTCGCATCAAGTAGAAATATTTGATAATTAACCTTGTGAATTTCTGGAAACTCTTAACATGTAATGATGAAGACAATCAGAAGCGAAAACTCTTATGAGTGACGTTCAGAGACTATCGAAAAGCGTATAGAAATATATGAACTGAGTAGAGTACATTCAAGTGAATGGAAGTGCAAGGAATCTTAGCATGTAGTGATGAAGATTAAGATATAGTCCGATCTATATAGAAATATATAGCAGTCAATTATGACGGTAGTGAATTAACGACTCACTATGAACAAATATTAATATGTGGTACTGGTAAGTCAACTACGACTAAAATAATGACGCTGTATAATTTATGTAAATTATGGAGTCTTATTGATCCCTGGGATAGTTTTGGAATATCTAGAGTAAAGGCAATGGCATTTACATTTGTTCATATGAGTTCGCAACTTTCGTATCGTGAGTTTGGACAGTCCCTCGAGACTATTATGGAACAATCTCCTTACTTTAAAAATCCACCTGTTACTCATGATATAAGATTCCAGTATGAAGGAGTACGTAACTCTGCATCATTAGGTACAGATACCGTATTTTATTCATTATCAGAAATAAATTTCTATCCTAGAGATGTAGGAAAACAGAAATTAGATACTGCAATGGGCAGGTATACTTCTCGTTTTCAAAAATTTAAAAATTATATAGGTAATATAGTATTTGACTGTTCGGCTAGAGGAGATTCTAGTACAATGTCAGCATTTTTAGCTGATAATGCATTAGGTAATAGTTTATTATCTATTTCAGCTTCTCAATGGGAAGTAAAAGGATCAGAACGTGGAGGTTTTTTTAAGAAAGGATCATTTGAGGTATATGCAGGTGATGCATTACATGCTCCTTTTATAATAAAAAATAAAGATCTTGAAATATCTGATTCTATGGATAGAGATAGAGTCATAACAGTTCCTATGGAATTTTATGCTGAGTTTAAGTCTGATATAATAAAATCACTTAATGACTTAGCTGGAATAACTACTATGACTACTGGTAAATTTTTACCAGATCCATCCCATTTCATTTCATGCTGTAAGATTCCTCAATCTATTCCTGATTTAGTAGAAGTTGATTTTTATGATAAGAAGGATAGATTAATAGATAAATTAAATGATTCTATAAACAGAATTCCTAAAGGAGCTGTATTATTCATAGGTATAGATATTGGGGTAGCAAAGGATAAATGTGGATTTGCTATAACTTATTTTGATGGATACACTACATTAGATGGAGGTAAAACCAAAGAACCTAAATTCATAACTCCTGTAATAGTAGGAATATCTAGAATACCAGGACAAGAAACTAGTATTCATCATGTATATAATTTAATAAAGGATTTAGGAGAACGATTTGATATAGGTTTAATATCATTTGATACTTACCAATCTACTCAATTACGTCAGGATTTAACTAGGGATGAATTTAATATAGTTAATTTATCCACTGATAGATCTGATGCTCCTTACAATATATTAAAAAATCTATCAAATAGAGAGTTAATAGAATTCTCTAAGAATGAAAGATTTATAAAAGAGATATGTAATCTTAAAATAGTAGATGCTAAAAAAGGAAAGATAGATCACCCTGCAGTAGGAAGTGGTCCTGATGATGGAAGTACTAGTAAGGACTTAAGTGATGCTGTAGCATTGTCACTATATAATGCATATCAGAACTTAGATATGGCTCAAAATTTATCAGGTACATATAAAGCTAAGTTACAAATGGCAGCTTTAGATGCAGCTTATGTCAATGATAATTCATCAGAAATAGCTATACAAGGATTAATAAACTCAACATTTGGTTAAAATATTATCCACCTACGCTTAATTCGCATAGTAGTGATGTACTATTATGATAAGAATGCGCACCCGAGGTATTGAGAGAAATGCTAGCTAGTATCTCAACAGTGTTTTCCAGAGTTCACTAGGGAATTAAAACTGGATAAATTGGTCTTGTAGTTTAATGGTAGAACGCCACACTGTCACTGTGGTAACGACGGATCGTAACCGTTCTGGACCGCAATATTTCATATCCTATCTAATACCATGATATTGTTAAATTTAGAATAGGAGGAACATTATGAAATCAATTAAATTCAATGTAGTTAATGTAGTGAAAAATGTTATAAAATCAATTATAGATTCTAATAGCATGACTCCTACTGGGATTATACCAATGAAGGTATAGTCCTACTATAGTAAATTAAATTCTAAATTTAATAGAGTATGGCTAGAATTATTAAGAATAAACTCATTCCGTTTGAAGGATATTCAGCTTTAACTATGTTTCAATGTATCTGGGTTAGAGAAAAATACTATGAGAAGGTTCTAAACAGCATAAGAACTCAGGATCATGAAGGAACTCATATGAAACAAGAGTTAGAAATTGATATTACCGTTTTAATATTAACTATCTTATCAGCATTAATATTAAATACTAGCTGGTACTGGTTATTAGTTTCTCCAGTAGCATACTTAATAATTTATGTATTAAATTGGTTCATACAATTATTAAATCCATTTAAAAGTAAATCAGCTTATAGAAGCAATCCTATGGAAAAAGAAGCTTATTATAACCAGGATAATCATGAATATAATAAGAATAGAAAATTATACGCTTGGTTAGGTTATATATTTAAGAAAGCAATATAATTTTACCATAAATTATCCTATTAATTCCTCATTGGTGTAATGGCAACACATCAGTTTTTGGAGCTGAGTTTCCTTGTTCGAGTCAAGGATGAGGATCGTCTGTTGGGATTGTGAAAAAGAGTAGAACTAGTACAACATTTTGAAAGATTATACTCCTGCAGATGTATAATAAAACAGAGGAATGCAATGTCGCAAATCTAGTTTATTGGAGTGACGACTCCTCAATCCCAAACCCATTTAGATAGATAGTAAGTCTATCAGAGTATATCTATTATATTCGATGGACGTGTGGCGAAGTGATCTAACGCGCTGGTCTGCAAAACCAGTATTCGTCGGTTTGAATCCGACCACGTCCTCTAATTTAATTACTATGAGGAATAAAAATAGATTCTTAACTAATGCGTTTAGAAGAATAAAACATTTTCCATATGGAGGTAAGAAATGTACTGGATATGGAGGAGAAATATATTCTAGAGATCCTAATACTAAAAGGTTCACTGAAACTTGTGGGATTATAGTAAATAAATCTAGAGAAAGATTCAGATCTAAATTAGAACTAAAAGATGAATTACTGCGAGTGTAGATCAATTGGTAGAGCATCAGTTTTCCAAACTGAGGGTTGAGAGATCATACCTCTTCATTCGCTCAAATATTAGGGATAGGTAGTTCAGATGGTTAGAACGCAGGTCTCCAAAACCTGATGTCGAGAGTTCGAATCTTTCCCTATCTGCAATAATAATGGTCCTGTCGACAAGTGGTTAAGTCACCTCACTTTCTATGAGGAGTCCTAGGTTCGAGCCCTAGCTGGACTACTATAAAATAATGAATTAAAATTAGAATAATTATGGAAACAAATGAAATCATTATCAAGACCTTAGTATCTAATTCAAATAAAGCTTATTTTAGTCATGCTATTGCAGGAGTACTATACTATAGGATAAATGTTGAGAATTCTATTTATCAATTCTGCATAGATATGAATGATAAGGATGATGTAGGAACTGCCACATTTAATTCTGAAGAAAAAGCTATTCATTTGATGAGGTACTTAAATAAAAGTAAGAAATCAGGTGATTTAGTTTTAATAAAATAATTTTATTATGTATAGAGTTAAGAGATTTAGTGTAATAAAAGAAAGGATAAATTTTACTCATGCTACTCAGAAGAAGAATGTAGAATCTATACTTAAACATGGTCTTTTAGGGACTAAATCTCATAGTAAGGATTCTATAACTAATATGTCTAGAAATATAACTGGATCTAGAAAAGATTTAGTATATTTATCAAATGATGGAAGATCTTCTAATCTAATAAAGAAAGTGTGTGATGAATTCTTAGGAGGTGGAGTTATATTAAATATATCTATTCCTTACGAGGATTATAAGAAAATGAAAGTTGTAGATAATCCTGAATTGTTAGGATCTAAAAATTATGATGATTTTATTAATAGATATAAGAAGAAATATAAGAGAACTTTAAGTAAATCAGAACTTCCTAGTGAAGAGTACTATGATATTATGAGTAAAGGTACTACTGTAATAGAAGGAAATATATCACCTAAGTATATAAAAGAATCACCTAAATATATTAGTTAAGATATGTATAAGATTAAGAGATTCAGTTGGTTACTTGATAAATTTTCAAGATTAAAACTATCAGTTAAATCATTACTTAATAGAGAGAAAAGGCATAGTCCAAATGGAACTAAGATCCAGATTAAGAATATAGAAACTTCTGTCAGAAAGAATCCTAGATTATATTCTAAGAATAGAGAAAAGATATTTAAAGAGTCAGTTAAGAATAGAAAGAGTTAGAATTTAATATTAGCACTTATAGTTTAATGGTAGAACACTTGATTTGTAATCATGGAATCTCAGTTCGATTCTGGGTAGGTGCTCTAGTATAATGCTCCTATAGGAGAATTGGTATATCCACTGCACTTAGGATGCAGCGTCATTAAGACATTCTCAGTTCGAATCTGAGTAGGAGTACATTTATAAGTAGTCATTATAGAATTAGGTTCGACTCCTATCATCCCTACTAAAATATATAAGCCTAGGTAGCTCAAAGGAGGAGCAGAGTCCTGTTAAGACTAAGGTTGGGATATCGTAATTCTCCCTAGGCGCATCTATTGGATTCTTAGCTCAGTAGGTAGAGCAGAT
>OCHS01000316.1_pt1 | contig 7970 bp, 4 predicted proteins | sample 1538491 | NCBI WGS metagenome assembly OCHS01 (sample SAMN04571700, study PRJEB22368) | human gut metagenome | biome: human gut; material: stool | host: Homo sapiens | place: Luxembourg | collected 2012-10-05 | reverse complement strand
AGATCTACACTCTTTCCCTACACGACGCTCTTCCGATCTCTCTTTTTTAATATCAGTTTATCTGTTGCTTTACAACCAATAAACATTATTTTGCGTCATAAACATATACTCCTGTGACTGTAGGTCTTCCGCTGAATGTCAAGCTAATCCATGGTGTTGCTGCATTTGCAATAACTCCGGCATCATTAATCTTGATTGCCTTTCCGTTGAAGTCCTTCAAATCAATGTCTAATATATCATTAAATGATGGAGTTCCGGCTGTTCCCAACTGGATATGTCCTACATTATCCTCACCCTTGTCATTGAAGTTTGCAGGATCTAAAGTTTCGTCTGCAAATTTCACTACTAAGTAAGGATTTGTATACTTTGTATAATCCAACTTGATAAACATCTGGTATCCTGTCGCATCAAACTGAACCTCTGTAGTATCTCCGTCTACTGTAGGAATGCATTTTGATACAGGTACAAAATCTTCTGCTTTAGAACCTGTTGAAGGATTTGCACTGTAACGGTCTGAACCAACGGCAGAATCTCCACCATTCTTATACCAGATACCTTCCCAGCTCCAAACAGGTGAAGTACTTGGTATATCTGTTACAACTTTAGATACATCAATCTTTCCTGTAACATTCTTAATATCTGTATTACCACTTGCATAAACACCTTCCGCATTTACATTTGTAGCATTCCAGAATTCTCCTAAATCTCTAAATTTAAGATTTCCGTTTGAACGGTCAAAGAACTGACCTGTTTCCCACATTACAGGTACAATATGGTACTGTCTGCACATTGTAAATGTATCTTCAAACCATTTACTAACACTACCTGTAACTGTCATCGGACTGCAAACTCCACATTCACCTAAAATAACAGCGTAACCGTCATCACTGAATTTTTTCAATGGTGAAAGTTCTTCTCTTAAATTAGCCTGATCACCATATGTATAAGAGCCACTGCCACCGTCACCACAGAAATCCCATGGGGTATAGTAATGTAAAGATACAAATAAACGATTCTTTCCATTGCAAGTCAAATCTGTTGGCATCTTAAATGGATTTTCTACTGTATATTTTTCTTTAACTCCATCGCCATCTTTATCCTCACTGTATGTAATTTCATTACAGGTATTTTTAATATTTGTATCAATGCCTGCTATCAACAGATGTCTGTATGCGTTGTTTCCTCCTGTTTTACGGATAATGTCTACAAATTTCTGGTTGATTTTATTTGTAGTCTCATACTGTTCCATAAGTGTCAAGTTTCCGGCCTGGGTATAATCTTTCTTATACTTTCCGCCTGACCACTTAGAGAGTTCGCTTTCGCTAGTTGTCTTAGAATATCCGGTATAGATACTGATTTTGTCATTTAATCTCTCACCTAATTCTTCATTTGCGCTCTCTAAAATAAGATGGTCAGAATAGTTTTTGAATCGGTTAGCAATCTGTGTCCAGTATCTTTCATAACGCTTCCAAGCATTGGCACGTACTGTTTCATTTGCAACTTTGTTTCCTGCTGCATCTTTTGTAGCCGCACCAAACTGACCCCACCACTGATTATCCCAGTGGTCATTGATAATAACATACATTCCCTGATTTAATGCCCAGTTTGTCAACTGCTCAACACGGGCAAGAAGTTTAGAATCAATTGTGTATGTTCCGTCATCCTTGTCACCGTTTGACCAGGCTACAGGAATACGCACTGTATTGATACCATAAGAATGAAGCTTCTCAAAATATTTTTCTGTAATCTCAGGCTGACCCCATGCTTTATCATAAGCAGTTTCATCTGTTCCTGCAATTACATCAAGTTTTGAGCCAACACCATAAACGGCTTCTTCAGTATTACCAAGGTTGATACCTGTTCCCATCTCGTACTGCTGTAAATACTGAGCACTGAGATCTCTTCTCATTGAACCGTTATCTTTTTTAGTAATCTTCTTTGTGCCGCCCTTTGGAGTAAAGCTGACAGCCTTATCACTTATGTTTGACTTGTCATTATACTTCATCTGTAATGTGACATTGTCTTTATTTGCAAAGCCTGTTACAACTTCTTTACTGCCATGACTAATGCCATCTGTCTCACTGCTTGTCTTGTACGCTTCCTCTTTTTCTACTGCTTTTACAGGATACAAAGTATCATAAACTGTTACTTTACACTTGAATGTCTTTGATTTTACTTTTTTCTTTCCTGTCTCAGTATACTTAACAACACATTTAACTGTTGCTTTTCCTTCAAGCACACCTTTCACAACACCCTTATTTGTAACAGTTGCTACACTCTTGTCAGATGAAGAAAAACTTTTTGATTTAAGTTTACCATTCTTCACTGTAACTTTTAATGCCTGAGTCTTTCCGTGCTTTACCTTAACACTTGTCTTGCTTATTTTGACAACAGTTTTCTTTGCTGCCTGTGCTGTCGTCTTAGCACTCTGGTTGACACTTACACCTGTAACAACTAATGAAGCTATGAGAGATAATGACACTAAAGTTTTTCTGATATTTTTTCTCACAGTTATAGTCCGCCTTTCTAGTCTATTTTACTTTCTTATATCCTGATTTTTTAATCTGCTCAACTGTATATTTCTTGTTTGCAGCTTTTCCTGATACTTTAATTGTCTTTTTGCAGCCCTTAAATGCATTTTTGCTTACTTTAACTTTCTGATTAACAACAAGCTTAGTAATATTTTTGCAATTTAAGAATGCACTTGAACCGATTTTCTTTGTAGCTTTTGATAATGTAACTGACTGTAATTTTGTACATCCGCTAAATGCTTTAGAACCAATTGAAGCTGTAGCTTTGCCCGTTGCAAATGTCTTTAAGCTTGTGCAGCCTGCAAATGCGCTTGAACCAATACTCTTTATTACACTGTTCAACTTAACTGTTGTAAGATTCTTGCAGCCATTGAAAGTATTTGATGGGATTGACTTAATGTTAGCTGCTTTTGCTAAATCTACTGATTTTATGCTGCTTGCTTTAAATGCACCACTCTTAAGTCCTGTAACTTTATATGTTGCATTTGTAATTTTTGTCTCATTTACAGTATCCGGTAATTCAATTTCACTCTTTGCTTTTCCTTCTGCTGAAAGTCCTGTAAGCTGTACTTTTCCTTCTGTAGTTGAAGATGCCGGCTGAGTTACCTGATATGTAAAATCACCCTCTGAGAACTTCATTCCCATAGTTCCGGCTAAAGGAAGTTTTGACCAGTCACCACCGCTAATCTTGTATGAGATTTCGATGCTTGATGTAGGTAATACTTCTAATTTGTCATTTGCATTAAAAATTTCTGAAGCATCTGTTCCGTCTGCCGGTGCATAATTGTCTGCAATCATAAACTGATATCCGTCTTTTGCATCTGACTTATTAGGAGCTTCTTTTAATGTTCTTACAACCTTGCCATCAACCTTTAATGTGACGTCTGTTAATTTAACACCCTTGTTTGTCAATGGCACATCCACTGTAACATAAAGCATGTTAAATGTTGTAGCTTTTGTTTCAGTACCCTTTTTAGAAATATTTTTCTTATTAACAAGGTCTATTCCTGAAATAGATGTTGTATACTCGCCTTCTGCTGACATAACCGGATTTACACTTGTAACATCTGTAGCTTCAACTTCTGCCTTATCAACCGGAAGCATTGCCTGTGTCTCATATTTATATGTCTTGTTTGTCAAGCCGTTTGAACTTAAAACAGGGTCACGGTAAGCATATGGTCCATCTGTCTGGAATCCTACATATGCTGTATATCCGTATGTTACTCCTGATACGTCTGCCTGATCATCTTCTGCTGCTGATGCAACATTGCCGACTGTTCCTGCACCAAGTGTTATGAGCATTGCAGCTGATAATGTTGTTGACATTAACTTTGAAAATAATTTTCTCATAATATTTGTTCCTCCTTTATATTGAACAAAGTTACCTATAAATTTTAAATAAAAATCCCAAGGCAAACTGCCCTGGAATTTTTATATTGACTCAATAATCTTCATTTTATTAAATAAAATTTCAAATTTTGATATAAAAAGCTATTTTTAAACCCAGTCAATTATTATTTAACTTTAACTGTAACTACTGCTTTCTTCTTTGCAGCTTTTACAGTAATCTTTGCAGTTCCTTTCTTAACACCCTTTACAGAAACTACAATCTTTCCTGCCTTAACAGTAGTCTTAACTACTTTTGCTACTTTCTTGTTGCTTGTTGTAGCTGTAACCTTATCTGTAGTCTTTTTCTTGCTGCTTGCAGCTGTTACTTTAACTGTTACATCAGCTTTCTTGCCTTTCTTTACAGAAACTGTCTTCTTTGCAGCTTTAAGTGATTTAACTGCATTCTTTGTTGTAGAAGGCTTTGTTGTTGGAGCTGGTGTTGGATCTGCTGGTGCAGGTGTTGGCTCAGCAGGCTTATTTGCTGGCTCATAATCCGGCTGAGTTGTATCAATGTTAATTAAAGATGAGTCTGTTCCTTCTGCATCCCAATCTCTAGCTGTGTCTCTAAGACCGATTGTAAACTGTACTTTAATCTCATAGAATGATGAAGGGAAGTTTGCCGGAACTTCAAAACCTGCTCCTACACCATCATTTCCCCATGTATTCCATAACTGGATACGACAGTCTTTGTCACCACCATAAACTACAGGCATATTTACAACTTTACCGTCAACCCATACAGTAACATCTTTAAATGTAACATAAGCTGCAATGTCCTTAAGATCAGCAATTGTCAATGCACAATAAGCCTGAGGATCTTCCTGAACTTCTTCCCATGTAGAAGATACTGTGTATGTTCCGGCACCTTTTATATCAGCCTTAACATTTGTACAATCATCGTTTCCACACCATCCGTTAGCCTGTGAGTCAAGCTGTGCTGTACCTACTAAATCAGCATCTGTAGGTGATCCTGCCGGTGCCGGTGTTGCAATTGCACCTGGTGTTGATGTATCTGCTGAAGCATCTTTTGCTTTTACCTCAAATGTTACTTTAATCTTATCTCCTGTTTTTATAGGAGCTACTTTATCTGTCTTGAAATCAATATCGGCATTCCAAGCATTGTGGATAACCATACGGGCACCGTCCCAGTCAGAAGGGGTAACATTCCAAGGAATGATGTCTCCATCATTAATCTGAATGCTCTTACCAACAACTTCAAAGTTATCAATACCTGTCTCTGCTACTGCTGCACTGTACTCTTTAGAAGTACCAAGAACTACAGCTGTACCATTGTCTGATTTAAACAAATCAGCAAGGTCTTTTGTTGCTTCTCCTGTAAGAGTATACTCACCAAAATCTTTAACCTCTACTGTATCACTTGCTGCACCTGCCCAGTCGGCAAATGTTCCAAAGCTCCATAACTCCGCCTTAAAGTTTGGCTTTGTATCTGCTGCTGATGACTTTGTCAAATTAATGCCTGCTCCTGCTGTGATTGCTAATGCAGCAGACATAACGATAGACAAAATTTTCTTTGTCTGTTTTCTCATTTTCAAATTCCTCCTTATCAATTAAAATTATTGAGTCTTTGTATATAAACAAATGCTATAACATATTTATCGAAACTTTGTTGTTTAATAAAAGTCCCCATCACACCTTCATTTATATACATATATTTAAACATTAGATAATATATCAAATGTTTATATCTTTTTCAACCATATTGCACAATTTCTACAAATATTATTTTGACATTTTGTAACACTTTGCACAACACTTCACTAAATACTAAACACTTTAAAACATTAGAAATATGTAAGCGTAACCTTTGTAACTTTATTCTCCTAAATCATAAACCGTAATGCTTGTGACTACCGGAGCATTTCCAAATGTAAAATACATATATTTTCTTTCTGTGTCTGTCTGTAAAGTATTTAATATACTTCCAGGAATTGAAACATATTTACCATTCCAAGCTTCATAATCCAAAGTAACTGTATCCTTAATAGAACCATTTATTTTCTTTGTTGTCGCAAATTGTACTTCTCCTACTGCATCTGCAGTATCTTCTTTGAATGTACAATATACAACAGGGTTTTTATATTTTGACCAATCAAGTTTTAAGAAAGATTGATACCCCCAATCGTTGAAAGTTATCTGCTCATTCTCACTAACACTCTCAGTCTTGATAAACTGCTCTATACCTGATGATGTTACAAGATTTCCATCTAATCCGATATTGCTTCCATCATTTTTCTTCCATTCACCTTTCCACTGGAATACCTGTTTTGCACTTTCAGGCAATGTTGTATAGTAATTTACATCTGCCTTTACAAAACCTGTATTGGAATTTATATTTGTGTCTCCACTGGCTCCTGTAATAGAATTATACATTTCTGCAACATCTTTAAACTGCATAACACATGCTTCACGGTCAAAGTATGTGCCCGGCGTATCCCACAAGAGAGGAATACAGCCATTCTTAGCTGCTATCTCCATAGTGTCCTGAAGCCATTTAGTTACACCATCCTGCAAAGGATTACATACACCAAACTCTCCAACTATCACACCATATCCCTGATCTGTAAACTTCTTTAATTTAGCAAACTGTTTTTCTGTCGCTTCCTTGTCTTTTTCAGTGTATGTGGCACCGCTCATGCCATCTCCACAGAATTCCCACGGGTTATAATAGTGTACTGATACGCTAAGCTTTGTGTTGCCATTTCCTTCTACTGTATCTGTCGGCATCACATAGTTGCTACTTAATGTATTATTGATGTCTGTTCCAAATCCGGCAATCAAAAGATGACGATATTCATTATTTCCACCGGACTTTCTTACAACATTGACAAATGTCTGATTTATCTTGTTTGCTGTTTCGTAACACTCCTCAAGTGTCAATGTTCCTTTCAGATAATTTCCGTCATAAGTCTCTGTTTTCGGATTTATCGCTGTATTCAAACCTAGGTTTGCATCATTTATATGATTTGTAAGTTCCTCGTTGGCTGATTCAAAAATCAAATGGTCTGAATAATTTTTAAAACGCTCTGAAATCTGCGTCCAAATCGCCTCATACTTTTTCCATGCCTTTGCTCTGATAGTATCATCACTCGAGCCAAACATTCCCCACCATCCATAATCATAATGGTCATTGATAATTACATACATACCATTGTTCAATGCATAGTTTACAATTTCTTCTACCCTTCCAAGCATCTTATCGCTGATAGTATAATTTCCGTCTTTAGATATCATATTTGACCATGCTACCGGAATACGAATTGTATTAAATCCATAACTATGTACACTGTCTATATACTTCTGTGTAGTTATCGGTGCACTCCATGCCTGTTCAAAATCTGTAGCTTCTTTAAAGTTATCAATCTCGTCTATTGCCTTTGTAGCCTCCATAGTATTTCCAAGATTGATACCGGTTCCCATCTCGTTTTTGATAAGATACTGTGTCGATAAATCTTTACGCATCTCACCATTGTCTTTGACTGTCATGCTGTCCGATGTTCCCCCGGCAATAGAAACAGTCCTCTCAGGTCCGATATTTGATTTATCATTCCATTTTACAGTGAACTTCTCATCTGCAGAACTGACTGCACTGACTTTGACCTTTGTCTGAATGGTCTTTGTCTGATATGTTTTCTTGCCTGCAGCTTTGTACTGTACTTTGCAGGTAACAACTGTGTTTCCCGCTTTCACACCTGTAACAATTCCCTTTGCTGAAACTGTTGCAATTTTCTTATTCTTTGAAGTCCATACAAGCTTTTTAACCTTACTTATATTCTTTTTTGTAATCTGGCTCTTTAAAGATAAAGTTTTCTTTTCTTTAACTGTATAAGAGCTTTTCTTAAATTTTAATGTAACTTTTTTACTTGCTGCCTGAGCAGACTGCCCTGCGACATTTCCAGCCAAAACACTGCCAAATGCCATAACTGCCACTAATGCCAATGACAATAATCTGTTTGAATAAGATTTCCTCATACCTTGCTCTCTCCTCTCATTTCATCACAGATCGGAAGAGCACACGTCTGAACTCCAGTC
>OCHS01000299.1_pt1 | contig 8100 bp, 8 predicted proteins | sample 1538491 | NCBI WGS metagenome assembly OCHS01 (sample SAMN04571700, study PRJEB22368) | human gut metagenome | biome: human gut; material: stool | host: Homo sapiens | place: Luxembourg | collected 2012-10-05 | reverse complement strand
ATCATGGCAGGTGACTGGAGTTCAGACGTGTGCTCTTCCGATCTAAGAAAAATACATACTCGAAGTGGATGGCGGTGGTGCTGCTGGCCTGCGTATGCGGCTTGGTCTCCTGCCGTGCGGAATACGAAGTGACGAAGGTGGAAGGCACGCGGGTGGCGATGGACGCCACCTGGGATGCGGAGCCTGACAAGGATGCCCTGGCGCTGCTGGAGCCCTACAAGGCTGGGGTGGATAGCGTGATGGGCGAGGTGAAAGGCGTGGCCGCCGTGTCGATGGACCGCTTCCGTCCCGAAAGTCCCCTGTCCAACCTCATAGCCGACGTCTTGCGCCAGGCCGCCGCCAGCGTGCTGGGCCGTCCGGCCGACGTGGGGCTGGTCAACGTGGGCGGCATTCGCAACGTGCTGACCGAGGGCAACATCACCACGCAGAATATCTACGAAATCCTGCCCTTTGAAAACTCGCTCTGTGTGCTCACGCTGGGCGGAGCCGACCTGAAGGAGCTTTGCGCCAACATTGCCGCCCGTGGCGGTGAGGGGGTGAGCGGGCTGAACCTGGTCATCGATGCCGAAGGCCACCTGCTCGAGGCGAAGGTGGGCGGACAGGCCATCGACGAGGGGCGCACCTACACCGTGGGCACCATCGACTTCCTGGCCGAGGGCAACGACGGCATGGCGGCCCTGACCCGCGCCAGCCAGCGCCAGTGTCCCGAGGGAGCCACGCTCCGCGGCCTTTTCATGGACTACGTGGAGCGCGAGACGGCTGCCGGACGGAAGATAGAGGCGCGCATCGAAGGCCGTGTGGTGATGAAGAAATGAACAATGTAAACTCAAGAAAGAAAGGATTATCGCAATGATGAAACGAATCTATATGCTGCTTTGGCTGGCCGGATGCCTGGCACTGAGCCTCTCCGCCCAGCAGACAAAAGAACTCTATCTGCTCCAGACGAGCGACATGCACAGCCGTGTGGAACCTCTGGCCGCCGATGCCGCCGACGCCGATGCCGGTAAGGGTGGATTGGCCCGCCGTGCCGCCTTCGTCCGCCAGTTCTGTGCCGAACATCCCAACACACTCGTGCTCGATTGTGGCGACATCTCGCAAGGCACGCCCTACTACAACTTCTACAAGGGCGAGGTCGAAATCCAGCTGATGAACCACATGGGCTACGACGCCATGACCATCGGCAACCATGAGTTCGACTTCGGCATGGAGAACATGGCCCGCCTCTTCCGCATGGCCCGCTTCCCGGTGGTCTGCTCCAACTACGACGTGACAGGTACGCCGCTCGAGGGACTGGTGAAGCCCTATGTGGTCATCGAACGCGACGGCTTGCGTATCGGCCTTTTCGGCCTGGCTCCCCAACCCGAGGGACTGATACAGGCCGACAAGTGTCAGGGCGTGGTTTACAAAGACCCCATCCCCGTGGCGCAGGAGATGGCCGACCTCCTTCGTAACGAGGAACATTGCGACGCCGTCATCTGCTTGTCGCATTTGGGCATCCGCGGTATCGATCCCAAAGCCATGAGCGACGAGAAGTTGGTGGTGGCCACTTCGGGCATCGACGCCATCCTTGGCGGACACTCGCACACGTTTATGGAGACTCCCGCCTTCTACCCCAATGCCGAGGGGCGCGAGACGCCCGTGTTCCATACGGGCAAGAACGGCGTGTATGTGGGAGTGTGGACATTGACGTTAACGAAAAAATAATCTCTCAGCCGCTATGAAAAACACTTCGTTGAAACGCATCTGCCTGCTGGCCGTCCTGATATTGTTCTTTGTCAACCGTCCTATGTCCGATGCCCAAAGCGTGCCTGCTTCCACGCCCCGCGGAGAGGCTTCCTTCCTCTATGCGATGAAAGACGATGCAGGTTGCCGTCAATGGGTGGACTCCGTCATGCAGACCTTGAGCCTGCGCGAGCGTATCGGCCAGCTTTTCATCTATACGATTGCTCCCACACAGACCAAGGCAAACGTAGATCTCCTGCGCAAGGTGGTGAAAGATTACAAGGTGGGCGGCCTCTTGTTCTCCGCCGGCGAGGTGCCCAATCAGGTGGCGCTGACCAATCTGGCTCAGGAGTGGGCCGACGTACCTCTGATGATCACCTTGGATGGCGAATGGGGCCTGGCCATGCGCCTGAAGGAGACGCCCCGCTTTCCGCGCAACATGGTGCTGGGATGCATCGCCGACGATAGCCTGCTCTACGAATACGGGCGCGAGGTGGCCCGCGAGTGTCGCGAGATGGGCATCCACGTCAACTTTGCCCCTGTGGCCGACGTGAACATCAATCCCTCGAACCCCGTCATCAATACCCGCTCCTTTGGCGAAGACCCCGCGAACGTGGCCCGCAAGGTTGTGGCCTATGCCCGTGGCCTCGAAGACGGAGGCGTGGTTTCTGTAGCCAAGCATTTCCCTGGTCATGGCGATACGAACGTCGATTCCCACAAAGCCCTGCCCACGTTGCGCTTCTCGCGCGAAAGATTGGATAGTGTGGAGCTTTACCCCTTCCGCCAGGTGATAGACGCGGGGCTGAACGGCATCATGGTGGGCCATCTGGCCGTACCCGCGCTGGAGGGTAGGGAAGGAGTGCCTACTTCCCTCTCGCGCAAGATTACACACGACCTCCTCGTCGATGAACTTCGCTTCAAGGGGCTGGTTTTTACGGACGCCCTTGCCATGAAAGGCGTTTCGGGTAGCGCTTCCCTCTGCCTCGAGGCGTTGAAGGCGGGCCATGACCAGTTGCTCGTGCCGCGTCGCATCAAGGAAGATGTCGATGCGGTACTTCGTGCCGTGAAGCATGGCGAACTTTCCAAAGAAGACATTGCGCGCCGATGCCGCAAGGTGCTGACCTACAAATATGCGTTGGGCTTGAATCGGAAACCTTTCGTACGCCTGTCGGGACTCAGTACGCGGCTCAATACGCCTCAGGCGCGCGACCTTGTGCGCCGCTTGAGTCTGGCGGCCGTCACCGTGCTGGGCAACGAGGAGAAGACCTTGCCCTTGGATCCTACATTGAAAGACGTGGCCGTAGTCAACGTGGGCGACCATGCGGAGCTGATGCCCTTCATGCAAGCCCTGCGTCCCTATGCCGAGCCCGAGCGGTTCGACGTGGCGCGTGGCATGAACGCCTCGCAATGTGCTGCGTTCCAGAAACGACTTGCTTCCTATCGTCGGGTACTGGTGTGTGTCACTGAGGACAATCTGGACGCCTATCGCACTTTCTTTGAAACCTTTGCTCCAGAAGTCCCCGTGGTTTATGTTCTGTTCGTCCAAGGTTATCGGTTGGAGTCGTGGATGGACGGATGCCTCAAGAAGGCGTCGGCCGTAGTTCTGGCCCATGCCTCCGACGAAGAGGTACAACAAGGTGTGGCGGATATACTCTATGGCGTAGCGGGTGCCGACGGTCGTCTTTCGGCCAGCATCGGTGAAGCTTTTGTTGCAGGCGAGGGCGTCACCATCGAGCCGCGCACGCTTCCCCGCTACAACCCCGACGAACATGGCATGGATGCGGGCATTCTTTCTCAGATTGACGACATCGTGGAGGAGGGTATCCGCAAGGGGGCTTTTCCTGGTTGTCAGGTTGTCGTGTGGAAGGATGGGCACGAGATGTTCAACAAGGCTTTCGGTACGCAGGAGAAAGGAGGAAAGGTTCCCGTGGAGGCAACCGACGTTTACGACCTGGCTTCGCTTACCAAGATGACGGCCACTCTGCTGGCCGTGATGAAACTCTATGATCAAGGCCTTCTTAGCTTGACCGACTACGCTTCGACTTACCTTCCTTTCCTGAAGGGGACGGACAAGGAGCGCATCACTATTCGCGAATTGTTGATGCACGAGTCGGGTTTGCCTTCTACCATCTTGTTCTATCAGGATGCTATCGACAAGGAAAGCTACGCCGGCACGTTGTTTAAAGCGAGTGCCGATCGCCTCCACACCGTCCGCCTCGGACGTAAAACGTGGGGCAATCCCCATTTTCGTTTCCGTGCAGGGTTGACTTCTCCTTTCAGGACTGATAGTTGCACCATTCAGGTGTCCGATAGCCTTTGGCTCCAAGCCTCCTTCAAGCAGGAGATGATGCGGAAGATTGCCGATGCGCGCCTTCGCGACAAACGTTACCGCTATAGTTGTGTGGGTTTCATCCTTCTCCAGCAGGTAGTCGAAGCTCGTACGGGCCTTTCGATGGATGAATTCCTTCACAAAGAATTTTATGGGCCGATGGGATTGACACATACAGGTTTTCGTCCTTTGGCTTTCCTGTCTGCTCGCCACATCGTACCTACTTCGACCGACGCCTTCCTGCGCAAGACTACATTGCGAGGCTTTGTCCACGACGAGTCGGCCGCTTTTCTTGGTGGGGTGTCGGGCAATGCTGGCCTGTTCTCGAATGCTTCCGAAGTCGCCGCCCTTTGCCAGATGCTGCTCGACGACGGAGTCTATCAGGGCAAGCGTTACTTGAGTGCCGAGACATGCCGAACGTTTACGACTCAGACTTCACGCATCAGCCGTCGGGGATTGGGTTTCGATAAGCCTGGCAAGGCCAATGAGCGCTTCAGCCCTTGTTGTGAGTCTGCTCCAGCTTCCGTCTATGGCCATACAGGCTTTACGGGTACTTGTGCCTGGGTCGATCCCGACAATGGTCTTGTCTACGTGTTTTTGAGCAATCGTATTTCTCCCGATGTCTGTAACAATCTGTTGATGGAGCTTGATGTGCGTGAACGTATTCAGGAGACGATATATCGAGCTTTGCGCACAGGAAGATGATAGCGTATATAATTATAAGGATATAGTCATGATTAAACGAAAGGATGGGTTTAGTGGAGAGAGGGCTGTGATTCTCCCTCAGTTTATTGTTCGTGAGATGGAAAAGGATCCGATATCTGCATGCTTACATATCACGGATATCGGTTATTACCCAAAGGCCCAATATCATTTTATGGATAGGAGTGAACCTATTTCTCAATATGTATTTATTTATTGCTATGAGGGAGCAGGCTGGTATCAGTTGAATGGCGTCAAATATACCGTTCATGCGAACGAATATTTTATACTTCCAGCGGGCATGCCTCATTCCTATGGTGCCGCAGATGAATGTCCGTGGACAATATATTGGATCCATTTTAAGGGAAAGCTGGCTCCAAACTTTTCCATGCAGGGCTTCCAGCCGATCGAAATTAAACCAGGGATACATTCTCGTATCAGTAATAGAATCGATATGTTTGAGGAAATCCTTCATACGTTGGGAATGGGCTATAGCCATGAAAATCTGTTGTATGCTTGTTCTATCTTCTACCATTATCTTGGCACGTTGAGGTATTTGCAACAATATAGAGAGGCTGTACAACATAATTCTTATGAAACGGATATTATTACCGAAACAATTCATTTTATGAAGGAGAATATCGAAAAGAAGTTGACATTAAATGAGCTAGCTCAACATACAGGGTATTCGGCTTCTCATTTCTCGGCGTTGTTTAATCAGCGGACTGGTTATTCTCCATTAGCCTATTTTAATTTGTTGAAGATTCAGCAGGCATGTTCCTTATTGGACTTTACAGACATAAAGATCAATCAGGTTTGTTACAAGATTGGTATAGAAGATTCTTATTATTTCTCTCGCTTGTTCACGAAAATTATGGGAATGCCCCCTAGTGAATATAAGAAAATGAAGAAGGGATAAGGGGAAAATGTTAAGGAAATTCTAGTGGCTCACTATAGATTGGGTCTTGGCGCTTTTGAGTGAATCTTCGGACATTGAAAGTTTATTAGACTCTGAAGGTAGGATGGGAAATGTGGTAATCATAATATTGTCCATCCTACCTGTTTTTTTATCTATTTTTAGTCATTAGTGTCCACTAAAAAATCATAGAAGTTCTTTGAAATTATTGAAATTCAATTTGTTATAGGCAATTATAGATTCCCGAGACTTGAATTTAACTTTGCGGTCAAAATCAGACCGTTATGTTTAAAGACGAGTACGTTTTCTCTCAATTAGTTAAATTCCTTGATTACGAGAAATTCAAATACATTGTGAAGAAATACAATGGCAACAAGTATATCAAAAGCTACACCTGTTGGAATCAGTTGCTTACGATGATGTTTGGTCAACTATCCAATCGAGAGAGCCTCCGAGATCTGGTTGTGGCTATGGAAGCACACGCTGGGAAACTCTATCATCTCGGAATCGGGAAATCTGTAACACGAAGCAATCTCAGTAAAGCTAATGAGCAACGTGATTACCGTATTTTCGAGGAGTATGCAACATTCATGATTGCCGAGGCCCGCAAGCGTAGAATCAATAAAATATTCGAACTTGACGGTCATGTTTACGCATTTGACTCTACAACGGTTGATTTGTGCCTGTCGGTGTTTGAATGGGCTAAATTTCGCAAACACAAAGGCGGAATAAAGTTGCATACGCTCTATGATGTTGAAGCGGAAGTACCTGCATTTGTGCATATTACACCTGCCAACATTCACGATTCAAAGGCTATGCCTGAGATACCATACGAATCTGGAGCGCACTACATATTCGACCGCGGATATAACGATTTCAGCAACCTTAATACAATAAATCGTATAGGTGCTTTCTTCGTTGTACGAGCCAAAACAAACGTACGGATCAAGCCTAAAACCTGGAAACGAAGATTGCCGGAAGGTGTAGTTTCGGATGTAATCGGGTGTTTTACGGTTTATAAAAGTTCTAAGGATTATCCCGAGGAACTTAGAAAACTCGTTGTTGAAGACCCTGAAGACGGTACCCGGTACATATTCCTGACGAACAATCTTGACGCTTCCGCGGAGTTAATATCATCGCTTTATCGAAACAGATGGAGTGTTGAACTGTTCTTCAAATGGATAAAACAACACCTCAGGATTAAGAAGTTTTGGGGAACATCGGAAAACGCTGTACGCATACAAATCTATTGTGCGATAATTACTTACTGTTTGGTAGCAATAATCCAACACGATATGAGATTAGAACGCAGCGTCTATGAAATTCTCCAAATTCTCGGAATCTCTCTGACCGACAAAACACATCTCAGTGACTTGTTCGACAAATCGAATTTCAAAAATGTCAAAGACCGATATGATTCTAGTGAACCGAATTTATTTAATTTTTAACCTTGTCCATTTTTAGTGGACAGTAGTGATTTTTAGTGAAGGATGGTTTTGCTTACTTTGCAATACTTTTGGTGTAAAAGTTTGTTGCTTCCAAGAATGGAGGAAGGAATAATAAGCTTTACTGTATAAGACTGATTTTATGCCAATAAGGCTAAACGTTACTTGGATTTATAAATGTAAAAATAGATAGATATATGGTACGAAACATCGGAAAATTGCATTTTTGTTTATTGTTATGTTCTCTGTTTGCTTCTACTTTGTTGGCTAAGCAGGTGGATATCGTTTCTCCTAAAGGAAAACTTCGTGCAGAGATCGTGATCGATCAACATGTCTCTGTTCAAATTTTCAATAATGGCGAAAAGACATTTGAAATCAAAGACATTTATTTGGATACGGATCAAGGATTTATTCCGAAGAAAAAGCCTTCACTTCGTTCGGTAAAGAAACGTCGGGTTGACGAGATTGTTAGGCCTGAAATTAAAGAAAAGAATAGCCAGATAGCTGATTGTTATAATGAGGTAGCATTGACTTTTTCTGATAAGACAAAGCTTGAGGTACGTTTATATGATAACGGTATGGCATATCGCATGTCTACGAATCGTAAGGGTGATTTGACAATTATGATGAGTTTGCTGATTTTATTTTCCCTTCTGCTTCCACTTTGTATTTTCAACAGGATGCCAATATGAATAGTGATTATGAGGCTCCGTATGTATCTAAAAAGATTCAGGATATAGAAGTGGGTGCTACAGGAAATTATCCTGCGCTCGTAAAGACCCCTACTGGAACAAATATTCTTTTGCTTGAGTCTGATTTGCAAGATTATCCCTGCTTGTGGCTGGAAAAAGGGAATGAACATTTGAATGCTCATTTTTGGAAGTATCCTAAGACCTATAATGTGGATGGAAATTCAAAGAATCGACGTAAAATAACGTGAGTTCGACGAATTCAAAACAAAGCAAGCTGTGTGTCAAATGTACGTT
>OCHS01000291.1_pt1 | contig 8213 bp, 4 predicted proteins | sample 1538491 | NCBI WGS metagenome assembly OCHS01 (sample SAMN04571700, study PRJEB22368) | human gut metagenome | biome: human gut; material: stool | host: Homo sapiens | place: Luxembourg | collected 2012-10-05 | reverse complement strand
CTAAGAGTAAGTGATTAAAGCAGACTTTTGTTTTTCTCTCCGGATTTTCGGCTTAGCCCTCCCTCCAACGACTTCCGAAGTCGCCACCCTCTACTGCCGCACGGTCATCATCGGAACGCACTGAGTGGGTTTTGATATGTCTTTCAATATTTGCATTTGTCTGATCCAGCACTATCATCCCTCATTTCTGTTCTTGCTTTCAACAAGTATGTTAAATGATCTGCTTCAGCAATTCCACCGCGCTCTCCTCGCTTGGGTCATTCGTACCCAGTTCACCGCGAAAAGCACGGGCGAGAATGGATTTTTTCATCAGGTTGATTTGGTCAAGGACTGCCTCGGCGGCTTCTTTAGCAGACTGCTCTCTAGCAAAAAAGCCGTCAAGAATGCGGACAATTTCTACCTGCTCGGCTATGTTCGGACGCGGAATTGTCATTGCTCGTAGTCCCTTAATTGGTACCGTCAACTGTGCAGTCCCGGTAGCTATTGATGAAGCCTTGTCATACATTTCTGGCGTCTGCAATATATACCACAAAAACTGCGGACTCACATCAATCGGTCTAAGCAACGCCATATGACGTTGAAAGCAAAACGGCCTTTTGCTATTAACAACCACCGGTATTCCAAACGAGCCAACTAATGTGTACAGCACATCTCCTAGTTGAGGCTTTCGTGTATCGCTTAAGGTGTCATAGTATTCTTGCGGTACAAATCTTGTGTTTTCAAAAGTGAGATGCCCAGTATTTACATTCGAAATAACCAAAAAAGGAATACCTGATTCAGCCTTAGGTGGTGGCATATGATCTCCGTCAAAAATACTTGAACAAACCGAATCCAAAGTCCGTACTTCCCAACTCTCCATCCCCACACCGTGCTCTTTCCGCCATTTCGCAGTCAGTTCACCGGTGAAGGCTTTATGCAGAATAGCGGCTTTGCGGGTTTCAAAGCTATCCACCACGGCCTGTGCCTTTTCCTTGGCCTCATCCAGTTTGGCAAACAGACTTTCAATGCGGTCAACGATGCGCTGCTGCTCGATAAAAGGAGGTAGTGGAAACAACAGCTCATTTAAATCGCTTTTGTTAAAACCGGCCTGTGCGCTCCTACCGTAGCCTGCTTTGATACAAAAATCTTGATAAAAGTGCGAATAATAGTATAGGTAAAGAAATTCATCATCAACAACTTCTGGATATAATATAATTACCTTTGCTAATGCCACATTGTATGCACCTTTGTGTGCTCTAAAAACTTTTCCTAAAGAACCACCGTAGCGAGCTAATAATATGTCTCCCTCATCCGTTGTTTTTGTCGCATATTTTTGGGGAATGTAAACTGGTACTGGATTCTCACCATAATCTCTTGTCTGATACAACTGGACATATCCTTCCTTTGACTCTCGAATAAAAAAGGCTTTTTCGGGCTGTGCCCCACCTACAATATCCATTATGCTGTTATGTCTAGTCCAACACCAATTCTCCGGCAGCTTATACGGCCACTCCCAATCCGGCACCAAGGCCGCCTGCAAACGCTCTTCGGGCGTGAGGGCGGTTTCTTTTTTTGCTCTTGCCATCACTTTTCCTCCGTCAGAGCACGAAGCTCACGCACAACACTTTTCAGCAGATCGACCGCTTCTTCCAGATTCGCAATCGCTTCCTCTCCGCTTTCTACAGGGTCAGGGAGATCGTCATAATCCACGATGGAGTCGTCACGAATCAAGCCAAGGTCAAGACTATCGTCCGGATTCTTGGCGATCTCCTCACGAGTGAATTTGCTCCAGCGCTCGCCCGTGCGCTTGGATGGGTCTTCGTATCCTGCCACGAATTCATCAAAGTCACTCTTACGCAGCTGCCGGGTCTTACCAAAGCTGTCCATATTGGTGCGCATATCGTAGAACGCAACCTCGGTGGTGTTATCCTGCTCGGTTGTCCCGCGGGTAAAGAACAGCACATTGGTCTTGACGCCCTGTGCATAGAAAATGCCGGTAGGTAGGCGCAGAATGGTGTGCAGGTTGCAGAAATTCATCAGCTCCCGGCGCACGCTGGCACCGTCACCGGCAGCAAACAACACATTATCCGGCAGCACTACGGCACAGCGGGCCTTGCCGTCCGTCTTCAGGCTGCGATAGATCACCTGCAAAAAGTTCAGCTGCTTGTTTGAAGTCTGGAAAGAAATATCATCTCTGGTGGCGCGCTCACCGCCCTTTTTCGTGCCAAAGGGCGGATTGGTCAGAATAACATCAAAATCTTTCAATCCCTTGGCGCTTTGTGCGAGAGAATCCCCCAATGTGATATTGGCATTCATATTGTGCAGATAGGCGTTCATCAATGCCAAGCGATGGGTCTCGTGTACCAGTTCCACACCGTTGAACGCTTTATTCTGCTGGAAATCTGCCTGACGGTCAGAGAGTGCATATATATCGTTATGCGCATTGACATAGCGGTTGGCTGCAATCATAAAGCCAAAAGTACCGCAGGCCGGGTCAAAGCACTTGTCGCCCAGCTGGGGTTTGATGAGCTCCGTCATCACATCGATCAGCACACGAGGGGTAAAGTACTGACCGGCACCGGACTTCTTCTCATTGGCGTTTTTCTCCAAGAGTCCTTCATACAGGTCGCCCAGACCTTCCTCTTTGGCCTCATACCAGTCCAGTTTGTCAATCTCCGTGATGATTTTTTCGAGGTTTTTCGGCTCCTCGATGCTGGAGGATGCGTTGGCGTAAATCTGCGCCACGCGACCAACGGATTCTTCGCCCAGCTTGCTGAGCAGCGTATAGTAGTGCTTTTTCAGGTCAATGCCGGAACGGCTGGTCAAAGAACCCCAATGATATGCTTCGGGAATATCCTTATCTGCACCGGTCTCATCGGCCATTTTCAAAAACAGAATGTAGGTCAGCTCTGTCACATACTGGTGATAAGTAATACCGTCATCCCGCAGCACATTGCAGAGGTTCCAAAGTTTCTGTACAATATCTTGCGTGCTCATTTAAGCTGCTCCTTCGTAAATATAAGTGTTGATCTCGCGGATGATCTCCGCAAGCTGCCCGCCAAACTTCTTGTTAAAGCGTGCGAAACCGCCATCCATCTTGAACGCCGGTGCCTCAAAGGTCTCGGTATTGAGGATGCTCTCGTGTAGCATATATACCTTGATCTTTTCCAGCAGATCCAGCTGCATTTTGTTAAAGCGATGCGCCGAAATCAGTTTAGAAAAGGCCATTTTCACGCGGGCATCGTGGTTCACAAGCGGCGTCTTAAGTACAGCCCGACGAACAAAGGCGATAATGTCTGCCACGATTCGTTCATTGCTCACCGCACTGGCCGCTTCATTCAAGCTGCTCTCGGTGAAATTCTCCTTATCCAGCTCCAGCTTTAACTCCCGAAGCTGCGCCCGGGTCATATCGCTGGGGCGAGTGCAGGCTATGCGGATCGCTTCGATACGGTCTTTGTTCTCATTAACATAGGCCACAAAAGAGTCCAGATAATCCTGCGGTTTTTCCGTGTCACCATAGCCGCGGGTCGTTTCAAAAAGAGTATCTTCCTTTTCGGAATAGTAATGTCCACGCTTTTTACCCTTCAGGTTGTCAAACCAAAGTAGAAAATCCTTATCCTCCCGGCAGCGCTGCACAAAAACGTTCTCTGTACAGCTTTTCAATTCCTTCGCATATTCCCGAATTGTTTTTCCGCCCAAGCGCTCGGAAACATCATACTTTTGCTCATCGGTCAGATTGTTGCTCTTACGCTGCAATCTTGCCAAAATGCGATCTTTGACAGGCTGCTTGCTGGCCTCACCCGGACGGAACAAATCCTCCAACAATTCAGCCATTGATTTGCTGACGGAGACTGACTTCATATTGGAAGTGTCGTCCAAGTCCTCGTACACGCGAACTGCATCGAAGATATTGAAGTGCGTCTTTCCGATTTCCGGGCAAAGGCGAGTAGCGCGTCCCAGCATCTGCTCAAAGAGGATCCGGCTGTTGATCTTGCGCATAAACACCAAATTACAAATGGCCGGCACATCGATTCCGGTAGTCAGCAGGTCGACTGTTACGGCAATGTTTGGGTACTGGTTGTTCTTGAACTGCTTGATCACCTGCAAAATCTTCTTTTTGTTGCCGCCGGCAGTTTTGCCCGTGATTTTCATAATGGCATCATTGGAAATGCCATAGGGCTTGTAAATTTCTCGGAGCGTATCCACAATACGGTCAGCGTGTGCATCATTCACCGCAAAAATCAGCGTCTTTTCTCCACTTTCCGGATTCAGGTAGGTCGACACCTCTTCCAGCACCTTGCGAGTATGATCCGGCAGAACAATTTTGCGGTTGAACTCCGACACATCGAAATCCATTTCATCGTCCAAAACTGCACTGTTCAAAAGTTCATTGGTGTTAGGGTCATATTGCGCCAAGGTTTCACCCTTCTTGAACTTTGCGTCATTTTCAATGAAATCCGTATTAATCAGATATGGAGGGTCGTGATCCACCAGCCAGCCATCGATAACCGCCTCACGGTAGCTGTAGGTATAGACCGGCTTCCCGAAAATCTCGGTCGTGTGCAGGGCGGGCGTAGCAGTCAAGGCAACTTTCACCGCATCGAAATACTCGATAACCTGCTTGTACTTGCTCATATAATCATCTTGATTATCGTAGAGGATTTCTTCTTCCGTCATTTCACGGTCAAGAATATAGCCTCGGTGGGCTTCGTCCACAATAATCAAATCAAATGCACCGGGCATCAAATCCGGTTCTTCTGCCAAAATCGTGCGTTTCAAAAGCCCCTGCACCGTTGAAATGCTGACCTTGGTTTCCAGATTGATGATGTTGTCATCGATCGCTTTGATCTCATATATTTTGTCCAGCGTCAGCAGTTCCTTCAGCTTGACATCTTTGAAGGTGTCCATTGCCTGCTCACCGAGGGACACTCGATCCACAAGGAAAAGAATACGACGAAAACGCTTGGATTCCAGCATCTTGTAGATAAGTCCCAGAACAGTACGGGTTTTGCCCGTTCCGGTGGCCATTGCAAGCAAGGCCGTTCTCTTGCCGTCAACGATCGCCTCTGTTGCCTTATCAACGGCCTTGATCTGGTAGTCGCGCAGATTCAGACCATTAGGGTCTGTCATAAACGAATTATCTGCTGCAGCCAGCGCCTGATTGGCCGCCGCTGTATTCTGACCAAGTTTTTCCATCAGGTCACTTGGGCTAAACCAGTTCCGAATAGGATACGGTTGATTTTCCTGTTCCCGGACATCTAAAAACCAAATACCGGACTTCGTCCGCAGCTGCTCTAAATATGCCCTGCCATTTGAAGCAAAGAGGAAGGGAACCTGATAACCATTCCAGTTTCCAACCGTATGTGGAATATCCTCCGGCTTAATATGTGCAGCATAGTCCTTTACCTGCACATCGATGGTAGATGCAACATCTTCCGACATCTTTTTTGCATCCATCAATGCTACGAGCTTCTCGCCAACGAAGAATGCATAATCCGCATACCCGTTTTTGTAAAAGGCCGAATTGGTAGGCCATTCGCTGATGGCAATATTTCTTCCCTTTACAGGACGCGTTCCTTTGCTGTAGCGCAGGTTCTGCGTATCAGCTTCCCATCCGGAAAGACGAAGTTGCTCGTCAATCAAGCATCTGGTCTGCGCCTCATTCCAATTCATCATAGCGGAGACAGATTCTGACTGCCTTGCACGCTCCTTCTGCGTTTTGCCCGAAGCGGCGGTCTTGACCACGGCCAGTTGCTTCGTCAATTCCTCGATTTTCCTTTCCTGCTCGGCAATAACGGATTCCAAATCTTCGTGCGTGATCTCGCTTGGCATAACGAACTCAGGCGCAATATATCCCCAGTCTCCATAGGTTTCCATAAACCAAACAGCAAGATTGTATGTCAAGGATAGCAATGTCTTTGATTCGTCCACGGAGTCCGTACCTATATGTACTGCCGAGTTTCTTGTCTTGCGAAGAACATATAGCGTGTTGTCAATTTCGTGCGGCAATAAACCGGCTCGCTTCAAAATACGAATTCGATTTGCGTGGGTGTTGTCAACAGCCGGCTCCGCAATGTGCTCAAAGACAAGGATCTCCTGCACTAAGCGCTCGGCAAACATTCCGAGTTTATAGATACAGGCATTGGGATCAGAATAGACATAGGTTTCTGCGGTTGCGCCGATCTGTGCCAATGCAGGCCAGTATCGATTCAGAAAATCAAAATTTGATTTCATAAGCAGTCTCCCTCAATTTTTGTTAATTCATTTAGCATTCGATGTAAGTACATCCCCAAAGTGCTGGCACTTTGGAATTCTCACTCCTCATCCGACTGCCACTTCGACTTTTTTGCCGCTGAAGGCCACGCCGTATTTATAAATCGTCCTGACCCCGGCGATCGTCAGCTCGGTTTCGTATTTCTTATCATTGATCTGCTGCAAGGCCGTCTCGGACAGCTTTTTCAGCTTTTCGTCGCTGCAATTTTTCTCCGCCTTCAGCTCAATCAGGATGCCCGGAAGACCCTTTTGCGTGGGCTTCAGCTGAATGTCATAGCGCCCGTCGCCGGATTCCCGGTTGGAGGTCACGAAAGCGCCGCCCAGCAGGGCGCACAGTCCCAGCATAAAGCCGTGGTAGAAGTTCTCCCCGGCGGTATCGAAGGAGCTGACCGACTGGGTCAGCAGCGTCTGAATCTGCGCTTTCAGCCGTGCGTTATCGCCGGAGAAGATGGCCTCCTGAACGGAAATCGCCGTGGACGGCGGGATCAGATTCTCTAACCTCTGCAAAATCTCCTTGTTATACACCAGAGAAATCTCCCGGTTGGGCAGGGAGACCTCGCACATAAAATCGCCGCTGAAGGAGGGCGTGGTTTTCAGTGCCTTTAGATAGCCGGTCACCAGCAGGAAGCTGTAAATGGTGGAGGGATTACTTTTGATCTGCGGATAAATCACGCCGGTGTCGATGAAGGTGGTGAAGGTCTCGCCGTTGACCAGGGAGGTCAGACGGTTATAAATCTCCTCATCTGCCTGGGCAAGCACTTCCCCGATAATATCGTTGCTGCCGGTGGAGACCCAGAAGGGTCTCGGCTCACACTCGTTGCTGAAGTAGTTGACCACCGACCACGGGTTGAAAATCTCCGTCTTGCCAAAGCGGTAGCCGTCGTACCACTGGCAAATTTCGTCGTACTTATCGGCAACGCCGTAGTATTCCGCCATCTCCATCACCTCGTCAGCGGTGAAGCCGAAGTAGGCGCTGTATTTGTTGTCCAGCACGGAGTTGATGGACAGGTTGTTCATCCCGCTGAAGATGCTCTCCTTGGCCACCCGCAGAATGCCGGTGAGGAAGCCGAAGGACAGGTGCTGATTATCCTTGAACCCGCCGGAAAACAGGTTTCGCATAAACCGGATGACCTTGTCGTAATAGTCCTTCTGATAGCCCTGCTGGATGGGGGTGTCATACTCGTCGATGATGATAATGGGCGCAACGGCATAGTGCTTGTGCAGCATAGATGACAGGTCCAGCAGTGCCGAAGCCAGCTCAACCTCGCTGACTTTGCCGTCTGCCAGCTTTGCATAGGTCTTTTTGCTGTACTCGTCGCACTTATCGCTGGCCAGCAGTTCCTTGTGCCGCCAGGTCTCCTTTGCGAAAATATCCCGGATGGCCGCAAAGGTCTCCTCCCAAGTATCAAACTTCACATCCTTGAAGGTCAGGAAGATCACAGGGTACTTGCCCTGATAATCCCGGTACTTCTGGCCGCAGGCCCAGATCTTCTTATCCTGGAAGTAGACGGAGGTATCCTTGTCGCTCTTTTCAAAATAAGTGCGCAGCATATCCATATTCAGCGTCTTGCCGAAACGCCGGGGGCGGGTGAACAGCGTCACCATCGGACGCTCGTCGATGAAATCCTTGATCATCATCGTCTTGTCGATATAATAGTATTCCGACGAGGCAAGGCAGTAGTTGGACACGCCGATGGGCAGGGGCAGCTTCGGCACGCGCTCCGTCTTGCGAAAAGCGCCCGTCTTGAGCCGCTGATCCGCCGGCTTCTGCGTATCAGCAGGGATCAACCAACGATTGCCCTGCTTTTTCGCACCGGCGATTCTCCCATTCTTGCAGAGCGTCGCAACTCTCCGCTCCGTTATATTCCAGCACACTGCCGCCTCTCTTACCGAGATCATTTCAGCCATAGGGGAAGATCGGAAGAGCACACGTCTGAACTCCAGTCACCTGCCATGATCTC
>OCHS01000288.1_pt1 | contig 8240 bp, 7 predicted proteins | sample 1538491 | NCBI WGS metagenome assembly OCHS01 (sample SAMN04571700, study PRJEB22368) | human gut metagenome | biome: human gut; material: stool | host: Homo sapiens | place: Luxembourg | collected 2012-10-05 | reverse complement strand
TGTTTTGGCATGAATATGCCAAAATCCCGAGACATACAAGCCAAAATTCCATTGCAGCAGGCAATCTGGAATGAATTTTGGCTACGTTACTGTAAACGGAGTGAACAGTAACGATCTCATGTATATTTTCTCTCAAACTGCACATCCTATCTCCGAAGCTTATTCAATGTAACTGTTCAGTACTCTTGCACTACAGCAGTATTGAATAGTTATCTCAGATTTTTTCAGGAGGGTAACTCTATGACAATTCTTAAATGTTCAGCAATGACCTGTGTTTACAACAAAGAACAGCTCTGTTCAAAGGGTGATATTGACGTGACAGGCGAAAATGCTACTTCTGCAAATGAGACAAGCTGCGGCAGTTTCCGAGAGAGAACCGGCAGTTCCATGAAAGACAGCTATACAGATGACTGTGGCTGCGACAAAATCCAGATCGACTGCAAAGCCCATAACTGTACCTATAATGATAACTGCAAATGTACAGCATCCTCCATTCAGGTAGACGGCTCTAATGCACATGCATCTTCCGATACAAGATGTGACACCTTCCAGTGCCATTGTGGCGCATAATATCAACACCATGGCAACAGGATTTTCACCCGTATATCAGGGATAATGAACTTCCCTGATCTGGTCAAAAAAAGAGACATGTCCATCTATATGGAATATGTCTCTTTTGTCTGTCTGTAAATTATTTCACTGCAAAACAGATAATCCTATCTGTTTCTTAAGAAATCCGGAATCTGGATATCCTTCTTCTGAACAGTGCTTGACGGAGTCTTAGATGCTCCAAATGGTGTGGCATTCATAGTTGGAAGGCTGAAGCTAGGCATGTTCATACCGCTTCCTGTTGCAGTTCCGGCTGTTGCTGTACCTGTCGTTGCTGTGGAAGAAGGTCTTCTTGCACCAAAGGAAGAAGCTGTGCTTCTTTTTCCGAAAGGGGTCTGCTGAAGGTTATCATCATTCAGACCTGTTGCAATCACTGTGATTCTGCAGTAGTCAGCAACTGTATCATCATACATGGCACCAAAGATGATGTTTGCTTCCTCACCTGTAAGCTCCTGTACATAGCTTGCAGCATCATTGGCATCCATAAGAGAAATATCTCCGGAAATATTAATGATAACATGTGTAGCACCTTTGATGGTTGTCTCAAGAAGTGGAGAAGATACGGCCTGCTGTACAGCTTCCATAGCTTTGTCGTCTCCTCTTGCTTCACCGATACCGATATGGGCAATTCCCTTGTCTGTCATTACAGTCTGAACGTCTGCAAAGTCAAGGTTAATCAGAGCCGGCAGATTAATCAGGTCTGTAATGCCCTGTACTGCCTGCTGCAGAACTTCATCAGCCTTCTTCAGAGCTTCCGGCATGGTTGTTCTGCGATCTACAACTTCCAGTAATTTATCATTCGGGATAACGATTAATGTATCCACTGCTTTCTTCAGATTCTCAATGCCTGCAAGTGCATTATTCATACGAGTTCTTGCTTCAAAACGGAAAGGTTTTGTAACAACGCCAACTGTAAGGATACCCATTTCTTTCGCTGCTGCTGCGATAACAGGTGCAGCTCCGGTTCCGGTTCCGCCTCCCATACCACAGGTAACGAATACCATATCCGCACCTTCCATTAACTGTTTTACTTCTTCAATGCTCTCCTCTGCTGCTTTCTGTCCAACCTCAGGCTGGGCTCCTGCACCAAGACCTTTGGTAATCTTCTCGCCAATCTGAAGTACAGTTGGAGCTTTGCACAGAGTTAAAGCCTGCTTATCAGTATTAACACCTACAAACTCTACTCCGCCGATGGCCTCTTCCACCATTCTGTTTACTGCATTATTTCCGGCTCCACCTACACCGATCACTATGATCTTGGCAGATGATTCAGCCTCGTTTGACATAATCTCTAACAACGTACTTCCTCCTTTATTTATACCTGATATCCTTTTCAGTGATTTATATCAAAGTTACATATAGATATATCATATATTTTTTTTGAGAATTAATCAACCATTAATTTTGTTTTTTTATACTTTTTTCACTCTTTTTCGGCAATTCCGGTAAATATGTTGTATCAGTGTACGGAGCCTTCTCTGATCTCAAAGTTTCCATATACTATCAATATCCCTCAGAATCATCCCCCTGATAATCACTGTTATCTTCTGTATAATCACCATATCCATCTGAATCATCTGAGTTTCCGTCGTCATATGATGAATCACTTTCTCCATCTTCTGAAGTTTCAGAACTCTGGTCATCTGCGGAACTTTCATCTCCTGAACCGTCTCCCGACTCATCAGATGCCGCATCCAGAGATTCCTGTGTAGGCTTCGGTCCCACATAATTACCGGATTCGTCATACTCACCTGCTCCGGTATAATCCCCTTCCTCATCATAACCGCCATTCCAGTTCTCAATTGCTTCCTCAAGAGCAGTCTTCGGTTTTGCACCTACATAATTACCATCCTCGTCATACTCGCCGTCTCCGGTATAATTGCCATCTTCATCATAACCGCCATTCCAGTTCTCAGCAGTAACTTCTTCCTGTTCCAGTTCTTCTTCAAAGGTATTGGACTCCGTAGCCACACTCTCCATATGAAGAATACCTTTCTTTCCCTGGATCTTGGGCAGAATCGCTATCACTCGGTTCATCTTCTCTTCCAGATCAGCATCTTTTCCGAGCTGAACAGTTATATCCCCATAGATGAGGCTGATAGAATAGCTGCTGTCAAACTGGATATGATCGGGGATCATATCATTTTTCTGAAAGATTGTAGACAATGCTACAGCTGTATTCAGTACAGTATCTCCTTTAATATCCAGTTTCTCGTCCATCACAATGCTGTTCACCTGAATTCCGTCAAAATACGGAACCGTCTCATCTCTGTTTTGAGAACCCTCCACAAAAATACCATTTCTGTCAAAATAAATGTAACTGTCAAGATATCGGATGCATCCGACTGTTCTTTTCTCTTTTACGCTGATACAGATGGTATTTCGGTTCAGCTGGGTAACTTTAAATGCATCTACATATGCAATGTCCTCTGTATTTGTAGTGCTGTAGAGCAGTGGTGCAAGGACCGAATTGGAAGCCATCGGTCCCCGAAGCACCATATTCTTTACTTCTTCGTCTGTATAATGGGAAGTTCCCCTCACCTCTACAGTATCTACTTTATAATAGGAAAAAAATACTATCACAGCGACCATAACTCCGGCGCCTATCATACCTGCCAGCATCTTTTTCGTCCTTTTACTCATAGGAGGTCTTTTCCCATAATTACTTTCTCTCATAAATCCTCAAATCCTCTGTCCCGGCCGCCATATTCTGCAGCCCAAAGTCCGTAAATCTTCACAGATATGCTCATATCCCCTGCTGATAAACCCGGCTCCTGTAACACAGGTTTCTCCCTCTGCCATAAGTGCGGCAATGAGCAGGGCTGCACCACCTCTGAGATCTCCTGCCTGTACCTGTGTTCCCGTAAGAGTTTTTCCCCCTCTTATGATTGCCTGGTTTCCGCTTACGGAAATATCTGCGCCCATTTTTTTCATCTGAAAAGCACTGCCAAATCTCCGGTCAAAAATATTTTCCCGTATGGTACTCTGTCCCTGCGCACCTGTCAGCACTGCCATCAACGGAGCCTGCAGATCTGTGGGAAAACCCGGATAAATTTCTGTTTCTACTAAAACAGCCGGTCTGACAGCATTCTTTCCATTGACCTCTAGTGTACCACCATTTACTTGATATTGTCCACCTATTTTCCGATATACTTCCATAAACGACTGCAACTCCTCCACAGGTACATCATGAAGAATAATCTTACTTCTTGCTGCCGCAGCCGCACACAGATAGGTACCTGCAACAATACGATCCGGAGGAATACGGTAATCTCCGCCTTTCAGTTCATCCACTCCTCTGATCGTAATTTCACCGGTTTCTTCTCCTTCTATCAGTGCTCCCATTGTTTTCAGATATCTGCAGAGCCAGAAAACCTCCGGTTCTTTCGCACAATTATAAAGATGTGTTACACCTTTTGCAAGAACTGCTGCCAGTATTGCCTGTTGAGCAGCTCCCACACTCGATTTCGGAAACACAATATCCTGCCCTTCAAATCTGACACATTCTCCATCCAGGCCTGATGCATTTTCCCGGACATCCGCGCCAAGTGCTCTCAGTGCCATAAGATGGAAATCTATTGGTCTTTTCCCGATTGTACATCCGCCCGGATACCCTATCCTGCATTTTCTGTTTCTTGCAAGCACCGCACCTGCCAGAATGATCGAAGAACGCATTCTGCCTGTATAGACTGCAGGAATTTCTGTTCTGTCTGCGCAGGAACAATCCATATAAAGATCGTGATCGTCCCACCAGGTCACTGCACCAAGACTTTTCAAAATCTCTTCCATACAGAAAACATCTGAAATTCTGGGACATCCCCTCAGAATGCTTAGTCCTCTGTGCATCAGAGATGCGGCTATCATTGGAAGTGCTGCATTTTTAGATCCCTGTATAAAAATCTCTCCGCTGAGAGAAGCTTTACCTGTCACATGGATTTCATCCAACCTTTTGCTCCCAAAGAGTCTCTTACTTTACAGTTTATGGCTTTTTCTATTATATGTTACGCCATTCTGAAACCTGTAATTCAATTTATTCTGTCACATTTCCCAACATTCATCGCAAGTCCCATTTCCCCAAGAAGAAACACTGCCGAAGTTCCTCCATAGCTGATAAAAGGCAGCGTAATGCCTGTATTGGGGATTGTATTGGTCACCACTGCAATATTCAAAATAACCTGAAGAGCCAGATGCCCCATAATTCCACAACAGATAAGAGCTCCGGCCAGATCTTTTGCATGCATGGCAGCCACACCCAGCCGCCACAGAAGCATTGCAAACAGAAAAATCAGAAAGATAGCTCCGGCTGCTCCCATTTCCTCACATATAATCGAAAAAATCATATCATTCTGCGCTTCCGGAACAAATCCAAGTTTCTGCAGACTGTTTCCAAATCCTCTGCCGAATATTCCGCCGCTGCCAATGGCATACAGTCCCTGGATCGTCTGAAATCCTTTTTCATATTTCTCCGGATTTCTCCAGATTGCAAGACGTTCCAGACGATAACTCTCTGCAGCAAGAAAAACAGCTATGAAACCTGCACCTGCGCTGCCAAGCCCGATAAATTCCAGATATCCCGGATTGGATACAAAAATCAGAATTCCACCGATACCCAGAATAATGATCGCTGTACTCAGATTATTTGAACCTACAAGACCAATGATCGGCAGCAGGGTCAATATTGTCCTGCACATAAATCCAAAGCCCCTGGTTGCTTTTTTTGTACGCTCGATCTGCCATGCAAGAAAAAGGATTACAGCAACTTTCGCAAACTCTGAAGGCTGAAAAGATAAAGGTCCAAGATTCAGCCATCTTTTTGAGCCGTTGATCTCCTGACCTGCAAAAAGTACTGCGCCGGACAAAAACATTGAAATCAGATATGCCACCGGACCCAGCCTCAGAAAAAAATGATAATCAATGGAAGAAACCATATACATTACTCCCATACCCAATGCTGTGGCAAATAACTGTTTCTTAAAATAACAGGCAGAGTCGCCGAAACGTACTCTGCCATTATATTCACTGGAGCTGAATAATACTGCCAGGCCAAAAATCACAAGCAGTACTATCAGTACCAGCATCGTCATATCTGTTTTTGATAAATCTGTCGCTCTTTTTCGCGCCATCTGTTTCTCCGCAAAATTATCTATAGCCGGTCACTGCAGCTTCGTCTTTCTCTGCCGGACAGCTATAATTCTTACTTATAGATATTCTACAGATTTCTTACATATTCCTTGAACATATCTCCACGCTGTTCATAGTTATCAAACTGTCCCCAGCTTGCACATGCAGGAGAAAGCAAAACAGCATCTCCAGGCTGTGCTTTCTCCTCACATACCTTTACTGCCTCTTTCAGGTCTTCACAGAGGATGATATCATGGAAACCATGTTTCTCAGCAGCTTCTTTGATTTTCTCCTTTGTCTGACCGATCAGCACCAGATAACGTACCTTTCCGTCAAATGCCTCAATCCATTCATCATAACCGGACTGTTTATCATAACCGCCGCCGATCAGAAGTGTCGGACGGTTCATTGCCTGGATTCCTTTAATTGCCGCATCCGGGTTAGTTCCTTTGGAATCATTATAATATACAACGCCTTTTTTCTCTGTCACATATTCGATTCTGTGTGCAACAGCTGTAAATTCACAGATGCTCTTACGGATGCTGTCCAAGGATACTCCATCGTAGTAAGCCATTGCAACTGCGGCCATAACATTCTCAAAATTGTGTTTTCCAAGAAGCTTCAGATCTTCTGTCTTAACCACTTCGATTTCTTTTTCTCCGTCCTTCAGGATGATTTTATTTCCATCCAGATAAATTCCCTCATCCAGTTTACGTCCGCTGGAGAAATATACCACTCGTGGAGTCAGATGTTTTCCAAACTCACGCAGAACCTCATCTTCATAATTCAGCACGCATACATCTTCTGTACCCTGATTCTCAGTGATCAGTTCTTTCACACGTATATACTCTTCCATTGTATGATGACGGTTCAGATGGTCCTCTGTAATATTCAGGATTGCAGATACCTTTGGTGCAAACTCATCAATCGTTTCCAGCTGAAAACTGCTGATTTCTGCAACAGTTACAGAATTTGGCTTCATCTCCAGTGCTTTGGAAGTATATGGGGTTCCGATATTGCCGACTACAAAAACAGACTCACGTGCATCCTGCATAATTTTTCCAAGAAGTGCTGTTGTAGTAGTTTTTCCGTTTGTTCCTGTGATGGCAAGCACTTCACCGTCACCTACTCTGTATGCCAGTTCCACCTCTCCCCATACCGGAAGCCCCTGCTCATAAAAACTCTTTACAAGTGGAAGATCTGTCGGCACTCCGGGGCTTAAAACTACCAGATCAAGACTGTCCTGTACTTCTTTCGGAAGTTCTCCTGCATATACAGTGACCGGATATGTCCCATCTGTTTTATGTACAACTGCGTCTTTATCTGTTTCGGCATTTCCGTCATAGATAACCGGAAATGCTCCTACCTTTGCCAGAAGGTCAGATGCTCCGATTCCGCTTTTTCCGGAACCGAATACAAGTACCTTTTTTCCCTGTAATTCCATAATAATTTTCCTCCCTTTTATCAGCATAACGCTGAAATCTGCTTAGCCAAAATCTTACAGTGCCAGCAGTGCGACCATACACATAACCGCTGTAATAACTGAGAATACCGCAACTACACGTGTTTCAGACCATCCGCATAACTCAAAATGATGATGGATCGGTGCCATCTTAAAAATACGCTTTCCATGTGTTGCCTTGAAATAAGTTACCTGAATGATAACGGAAAGTACTTCTATCAGATAGATCAGACCCACGATCAGGATAAATAACGGCATCTGCATCACATAAGCCGTACCTGCAACAAAACCACCCAGTGCCAGAGAACCTGTGTCTCCCATAAACACTTTTGCCGGATATACATTAAACAACAGAAATCCCATCAGACCTCCCACAACTGCACCTGTGATCGGCTCGATCCCCGATTTCATTCCAATAGAAACTACTGTAAAAAATACTGCAACGATCAGAGTCACACTGGAAGCAAGACCATCCAGACCATCCGTAAAATTAACTCCATTCACAGTACCGATCACAGCAAAGAAAAGAACCGGAACTGCCAGCCATCCAAGATTCAGGAAATGTCCGCTCCAGAATGGGATTCTCATAGTCAGTGAGATATCTGTATACTTAACAATATAAAATACAAAAATCGCAGTCAGAACTACCTGAAGTAAAAATTTCTGCCATGGCAGCAGTCCGTCTGAGCGTTTCAGCACAACCTTCAGATAATCATCCAGAAATCCGATAATTCCAAATCCAAGAGTCAGGAACAGTACCGGAATGATCTTCGGATAATCCCCTACATAAAATAATGCAGTTATCGCTGTGGCAATCAGAAAGATCACTCCACCCATTGTAGGTGTTCCTGCTTTCTTTAAATGGGACTGTACGCCCTCTGTTCTTTCTGTCTGGCCCATCTTCAGTCTCCGAAGAAAAGGAATGATGACCGGTCCTAATACAACGCTGATTGCAAAAGAAATCAGCACAGGGATTACAACTTGAAATTCCATCTTACACCTCATTCATTCTTTCGTTTTTTCCTGAAAGTTTTTAGATCGGAAGAGC
>OCHS01000287.1_pt1 | contig 8268 bp, 8 predicted proteins | sample 1538491 | NCBI WGS metagenome assembly OCHS01 (sample SAMN04571700, study PRJEB22368) | human gut metagenome | biome: human gut; material: stool | host: Homo sapiens | place: Luxembourg | collected 2012-10-05 | reverse complement strand
ATATAAGCTGCCTAAATATACTAATTTAATAAAAGTTAAGGATTTAATAATACCTACTTATGATAGTGACTGTAGTGCATTTAGTAGATATAGAAATACTGTAACTAGTATTGACAGTTCTTTACTAGATCAGTCAATAAAACTTAGTGATGAACTTAATAAAATAAATGATTTTGTTAAGCATATTAAACTTCCTAATTATGAATTTTTAACTGACTATAGAGTACTGTTTAGGTATTTGATAAAGGATTATATTGACAGAACATATGATAAAAAGAAATATTACAATTATCTTTACTTATCTGATCCTGATATTCAAATAGTTAGTATATACAAAAAAGGATTTTTAGGATTATATAGTAAAGAGATTCTTAGATTCATGATACAAATTCTCCTTTATGATGAATCAACTAAATCATTGACTAAAGTAAACAATGGGGATATTAAGATTATTGTTAAACTTATCCCTGTTATTCAATAAACTAAATAAAATAAAATTATGAAAAAGTACATTGACCCTGAAGTAAGATTAATTGATGGAACTAAGTATGATTTAGGATTTTATACTTGGTTGAAATCTAGAAGAAAAGTTATCAAACTGGAGGATGGAACTCAGATTGATGACGTCCATATTGATGGAGTGACGACTGATGATTTATATTTTGATTCGAATTATCATATAATATTTGAAATTAGAAAAGATAATGGTGAATCCGATATGAAATTATTAGTAGATAAGAGCTCTATTCTCAGTAATGATGAATTAAAATTGATCCATCCTGGTATGCGTCCAAGCACTAGTAATAAAATTTATCAGTTCTATGTAGATAATGAATTAGTAGAATTTGAGGAATATAGAGATAGAATTATCAAATCAATGAATCTTCAATATAATAATTTTCCTCAATACATCTTTGAGATTCAAGGATCTGCACTATTTAGGGATTTATTATATGTGATAAATTGGTCAGGACAATGGGCTGAAAGTAATAGATTTTTATTCTCAATTCTTCCTGATTCTGCAGTATTAGACGAGGAAAATTATCATATTAGTTCTGAATATAAGGATATTCCTGAATGGGAGAACCAATTTCAGACTTATATGGATAAGATACATGAAACTCAAATAACAGATGAAAATAGAACTGAAATGCCTTATAGCATATCATCATTCTTCTGGTGGGGGTGTAATCATAAGACCTTGATAAATTTATTATCAATGTTGAAGTTGAAGATGCCATTCTTCTATAATACCTATGGAATAAAACTAATGGATGTTTTAGATATATCTGAGAATGATCTTAAACCCTTTGTAGATGCATCATTACAGCAATATTTTAGATGTGATGATTGGAAAAAAGGATCAATAAAGAATTCAGGATTTTATATTATAAATACTGAGATATCTTATATAATTTTATCTCAATTCCTAAGACAAAGTCTATCTATCATATCAGGAGTATTTGATGATTTAGAGCATAGCGATCCTAATGAGTTTTCTCATAAAGTATTTAAAGGAGATACAATATGTAAAATAACATTTGTATCTCATGAGAAAAAATTAATGTCTACAGTTAGTAAAAGATCATGTAATTTTGCAGCTAACAGCGGAACAGGTGCAGGATCATGGAGTGGATTTCTAGAAGACTTTTTAAAATCAGTAAATACCTCTGATGAATTAAGATCTTTACTTCCGTGTAAATTTGATGAGAATGGATTGTTAAAGTTTTGTCCATTGTGGGATGATGTAAAGTTTAGGAATTCTGGAACTGAGTCTAGAAACTGTGTATGTCCACTAACTACATGTAAAATAGATGATGCTAAATCAAAATGTATGAGGGATAAGAATAGACTTAGTGATTTATTCTATAAACTGACTGAAGATATGATTTCTAAAGGAGGTTCAGATTATATTCATGACTTAAATAACAAATAATTATGAAATTAGATGAATTAAAAAGTTATTTATTAAGCGATGAACTTAAATTATTCATGTTCGCTTACTTAGGTGATACTCCAGGAGTTACATCATGCATGTATCCGATAAAAATAATAAATATTGATTGGGATGATCATAATATAAATGGATATCCTAGAATAATATTTAAAACATATGAACCTGATCCAGATCCTAGTCATTTTCCAAGCCAAGTTCTTAGTAAGGAATCATACAGTCTTTATTGTACTGGGTATGATTATTCAGATTATGATTTATCTACTTTTAGAATAGAAGGTTAACTATGGCTAAAAGAATGAGCGATGAGGAATTTATGGGTACTCAAGAAAAATTCTTTGATAGACTTAAAGAGGATCTTCCTAGATTGATGATTTATGGAATATTAAAACCTCTTAATGTTTCATATGAAAATGGAGAGTTTATATTTAAGTATAAATCTCCAAATGGAATAAAGGATTTCATAGAGTATATTCAATTTGATTACTATGGAAATTTAATAGGAACTGAAGTGATAGAATTGAGAGATACTACTATCCCTAAGATATATAATAAAATACAATCATTAGTATTCAGTGATCTAATAGGAATAGCTAGACCTATAATATAAATCCACTTGTTGTAAACGTTTACAACCTTAATAGTGTACCTAGGAAGTATGAAATATTATTTCCTAGGTACTTAGTATAAACTAATTAAATTTTAAATTATGAAATGGTATTTAGCAGGTCCATTTTGGGACCAAGAGTGTAAAGAATTCTACGATAATTTTATTAGTAGAATTCGAGAAAATAGCATAACTAATAGAGATTTTGCAGATGATGGAGATGGCAATATTGTTGGATTAGTTAATCCTGCTACGGAATTATTCTATAGAAGCGAGGATTCAATTTTTCATCCAGGTCATTATGTAGTTGATTTTAATAAAATCAAAAAAGAGTATTCTCCTAGTGACATGAAAAGAGTACTAAAACAGATTCTTGATTTAGATTTAAATAATATAGGAGATGGTTTAGTAGTATGGGCTAAAGGTTATGATTTAGGTACTATGTTTGAACTAGGATATTATCTTAGTGGAATGGTACAAGATACTGATATATCTACTTATAATGAATTAAAGAAAAGACTCATTATAGAAAAAGGTGATGAAAAACTATATGAATCAATAGATTATGTAATTAGATTTGTTAGAGATATAGTGAATAGATTAGTAGCTTATTCTAGTAATACTACTAGAGTCATGGTAGTTGATGGAATAAATTCTATAAAGAATTATCATAGATCTAAAGATGATAGGACTTTCAATTTAATGGCTATCAGAATGGATAATTGGTCAGATGATCCATTTAATTCATTGATGGCAGGAGTAGCCTATTCAAGAGGAATTCCATTTATATCATATTCAACTAATGAAGCTAAAAGTAATACAATGATGCTAGCAGCTTCAATGGGTCATATGAAACTAGGATCACCTAAACTTGAAAAAGTAGAAAGATCTGCTATTGATTGGGTGAATAATATTAGTAAGAATATCTGGAGTGATGAAAATATAAATTACGCAAAAGATATTAAATAATTTTAAAATTTTATAATTTATGAAAATTTACAACGGAACAAATTCAGTAATGAATTTGCCATTAAACAATGGATCTAGGTTGATAATTAGACCTAGGTCATTAAGTGATCCTTTTTTAGCAAGTACTGAAGTACTACAACTAGTTGTTAGTGCTTTTTCTAGAAATGATATAGCTATAATTCCCTCAGGAGCTAGTGAACTTAATTTAAGTTCAACAGTTAGTGCATTACCTGCATATATAGCTTATACTGAAGAAGAAGCTATTACTAGATTTGTAAAACCTGAAGAAACTAAGTCGTCAACTGAAACTAAGGAAGTTAAGACTGATGAAGTTATTGAGGGTGGTAAATCAAAGAAGGATAAATAAAAACTATGGAGATAATAGTCACTATACTATTATCTCCTTTATTTTGCAAAAATATGGAATATCAAGTACTGAAAAGAAAAAATGGTCAGGAAGTAGTATTATGTAACTTGGAAGAGTTATTGATTGATTATTACGAAGTCACATCAGCCACTCAATTACATCAATATGTAAATAGTAGTGGGGAATATTCTATTAAATGTCCATTTTGTAGAGATGAAGGTTATGAAAAAGAAAAACTCTACATTCGTGAAGATATGAAACTAGGTTATTGTTTCAAGTGCACAAGAGCTTTCAGTAATGTTACTGATAATATAACATATGATATCAGAACTCCAGAATTTACTACATCAGAGCAATTCTCATTGGTTAAATTATCTGATAAGAATTGGACTTTAGATATGTATAGTAATGAGTTTGATGATTATGATGAAATAGGATATAATTATCTTATAAATAAAAGACATAAATATATGTCTGAATTATATAAGGCATTGAGATTTAAATTTAATAATCACAATGTAGTTATGCCATTCTATTTTCATGGAGAATTGATATATTATCAAATAAGATTTACAGGTCCTAGTAAAATAAAATATTTTTTCCCTCCCATAACTCATAAACCTATATATTCTATAGAACATGGAGATAATAAAAAATTAATATTATGTGAAGGAATATACGATGCAGCTTCATTACTCTTACAATGCCCTGATAGAACTCCTATAGCAGTCTTAGGTAGTTATGTATCTGATTATCAATTAGAGATGATAAGAACTTATTGTCCTACGGATATATTAGTATATATGGATGAAACTAGTATATCTAAAAAAGTAGCAGATAAAATAATTACTAGAATAGATTATGCTAATATAAATATTATAAAATCAGATGGAGAAGATCCAGAAGAGAGATTAAAATATTTAATCAATAATAATAAGAATCTATCATGGATAAATTAAAATTAAGAGCATGAAAGTAAATATAGATATAGTAGATAATAAAATTATATTGATTACTGATGATCCTATAGTTAAAACTTTATTCTCAGGTACTACAATAGGATCAAAATATGATTTTATTCATAAAAGATATATAAAGTCAGAGATAAAAGTGACTTTATATGAATCAGGAAGAACTAGTAAGGGATCTACTAAATTAATACTTAATATTGGATGGGGAGTTCTTATATTGAATTTATATAAGGATTATATATCACCTGATGATAAGAATAAAATACTAAGGACTATATACCAGACTAATTATAGGACTACTCCTTTTAGTAATCTTAGAGATTATCAGAACGATGATATACTTCACTTACTAAAATATAAATATGGACTATTTTGTAATTATACTTCATATGGTAAGACTGAGCTTATAGCTACATTAGTAAATTATTTATATAGTGAGCTAAAATTAAAAGTTCTACTCTTAGTACCTTCGTCAAAATGCAAAGATGAACTAGTAAAAAGATGTAAAGAAAGATTTAATATTAATGTGCCTTCTTCTGATGGATTATTAGATATAATAAATTCATCAGGAGTAACATCATCTAAAAGGTTTAAGAAAGATAATAAGGAAGAGTATGAAAATACTAAGAATTATTTAGAATCTATAGATTGTGTGTTAGCTGATGAAGTCGAATATGTTATTGGAGGTAACGGAGGAAAAATAGTTCTAGATATGTGTAAAAATGCATATATGAGATATGGATTCTCAGGTACAGCTGATAAGATAGGAGGAAATTTGATAACATTCTCTAATGGTATAACTGATGTAGTTATAAATAACAGGGATTTAATAGGGTATTTTGGACAGGCATTAATATATAGAGTTCCTATTCATTTAGATATAAATCTAGTAACAGTTAAAACTTCGTGTTTTAATAATATAACTTTTACAGATGATAATCTTAGTGAGGATTCTAATATTTATCAAACTGTTCTTAATACTATGTGGACTAATCCTGAAAGTTGTGATATGATAACTAAATTAATAAAATATTATCCAAGATTATTTATACCAATAAATAATTTAACTAATATTATTGATAATTGGATATCAAATTACTGGATAGGAAAGTTCAGGATTCTATTAATATGTGGAGCTGGTTATATCTATTATGATCTCGATAGAAATAGTAGAAGGGTTGAATTATCTGAAGCTTGTGACTTGATAAAGAATGATGAAGTAGATGTTATACCTTCGACTTCATCAGGATTTAGAGCATTAGATTTACCTGGATTAACTAATATATTATTAATTCAAGGGAAAATAGCAGGAGTTGTGCTTCAATCAATAGGTCGTGTAGCTAGAGGAAAAGTAGCTAATATTATAGATCTAAGACCTAAACCTTATAAACCTATTCCTGTATATACAAAAGGAGTAAGAGATAGGTCAAATATGATAAAAAAATATTATAAATACTGTAATCTTAATTTAATTACAAGAGATGAGTCTGAGTTCGTATAATATTACCAAACAGAATTTGGTATACGCAATGTTCAATCAATATCTGTTTACTGAAGCTAAAAATAACATAGATCTAGTTGAGTATTACTATGCTACTGATTCTAGTACAATGAGTAATTCTTTAATTAGAGAATTGATAAAAGCTATTAAGAATTATACTATAGATAGTATTGATGAACCTTTATTCAGATCAATATTAGCTAGGCAAGGTAAAACTGATGCTGAATCTAATGTTATAATGAGTGAGATCATTAAGAATAAACTATATGATAATAATCAAATAGATCCAGCTAGAAAATACTTGAGAGGTATATGTAATCAGGCTATAATGAATAAGGGTAGAGCTAAATATCCTAATGATCCTGAAGCATTTGTCAAGTATGTAAAATCTTATGAGTATCATGCTGACCATTCTGATCTTATGACTACTGATAATTTTGATTCATTAGATGTAAATCTTATGGATCAAGGATTAGGTTATGGGTGGGAAAGTAGGTATGAATTTATCAATAGATCATATGACCCACTATTTAAATATGAATCAGGTCAGATGATAATGGTGACAGCTCCTCCAGGAACTGGAAAAACATTATTTATGATGGGTGAATGCTTAAAATTCTGTACTGATGGAGCTAGATGTCATTATATAGCTATGGGTGATATGAAGAGTCGAGATTTCATTGTCAGAATGGGAGCAATACATACTGGAATGAAATTCAGTGATGTAAATATGAACTTTGTAAATGTTTATAATAGTCTTAAAATGGTAATAGGGAATCGATTAGGATTAACTATTGTACCTGCAGCTAAGATTACAATAGATCAGTATATGGAGTACATAAAAGAGAGAATAAATGAATATGATGTATTATTCATAGACTATGATTCCAACTTTGCTACTAATTCAGGAGATAATATGTACCTTGAGAATGGATACATATATAATAGACTAACTGAATTGTCAGGATTAGGAAAACTGGTATTTATAGCTGCTCAACCTAAGATTAGTGCATGGGGAAAAGAAGTAATTGAAATGAATGAAGTAGGTGAGTCTGCTCGTAAACAGCATTCAGTTGACTGTATTATTTCAATAGGTAAATATGTAGGGAATCCTAATCACTTAGGTATAATGAAAATTGTTAAGAATAGACGAGGTGAAGAAGGTGAAGAAGCTCCATATATAAGATTAAATACAGGAAGATTTATAAATATACCTAAAGATTTATATAAAAGATTAGTACAAATAACTGATAAACGTGATTATAATGAAGGTGAATTAAATTCTATGATAAGTGAGAATGAAAGATTAGTATCTGCAGCTAAACAAGCTGCATCAGTATCAGCTATGACAGGAGTTCCTAATACTTTTCAGGATTTAATAAAATAAGTTATTTTAGATATGAATGTTAAAGATATCAGTGGAGATATAAAGAAAAAAGAAATACTATTTATATTGAGTTGTGATGAAGTTGTATCAGTAAATAGTTTATATTCAGTTAGAGTAGGGAAAAAGAATGGAAAAGCTTATCCTATTATATATAAATCTAATGAAGCTCAAAAATTCTGTAATCAGGTTAATGAACAGTTATTGACTATTGATTTTAAAACATTAGCTCCATGGTTGTTCGATGGTAGTACTCCTTATTTAAATTTAACTATACAATATGTAGTTAATCATGGATTTGGAAGAAGAGACACTTCAAATATGATAAAATGCATAGAGGATTGTATATTTGGGCATACGTTAGGATTAAATGATAGTAGGAATGTAGAGATACATTGTTTTAAAAGTTTTCTTCCTCCTACATTAAAAAATGAACTTATAATGATAAGACTTAGTGAGTCAACTCATTGTGTAAATTATATGGATGGAGAGATCGGAAGAGCGTCGTGTAGGGA
>OCHS01000271.1_pt1 | contig 8389 bp, 19 predicted proteins | sample 1538491 | NCBI WGS metagenome assembly OCHS01 (sample SAMN04571700, study PRJEB22368) | human gut metagenome | biome: human gut; material: stool | host: Homo sapiens | place: Luxembourg | collected 2012-10-05 | reverse complement strand
ATGGCTATTAATCCATCGAATAAATCACCATCTCCGTAAATAAATCTAATAATACTATTACTATAAATTTCATAATAATACTCATTATATGATTCATAATTCAATCTTAATTTATTCATGAATAAGTTATATAATGAGTTCTTAATAGATTTGGAGGATCTATTCATATATACTCTACCTAATAAATTCTTAGGAATAATTTCATCATTTTCTAGTACATATATAATTGACGTTCCTATTTTAAATTTAATTTTACCCACTTTTCTACTCCTTTCATCCATTTATTCTGTTTACACAAATGGACTTTATCAGCTTTTGGATAAATCTTTACTAGTCCATTATCAGTATTTATGCATATAGTACCTGATTTATCATAATAGAATTTAGGTATCTTAGGAAGTATGTTGTCGTTAAAATATTTTTCCTTACTATCTCTTAAATCCTTTATAAACTCTCCTATTTCTTTCCCTGCCTCACTCATAATATCCTTTCATTCCTAATAAACATCCTGATAATTCACACATTACTAATAAAGTCCTATCTGATCTAAATATACTATTTAGATTGTCAATATCACTTGAAATATTTATCATTAAATATCTTTTAAGTGGGTCATAACCTTCTTCCATTTTGATTTCTATTCCAAATGGAATATTCTTGTTATATATTATTAAGTATTTATTTACACTATTATTAAGTACGGCATCTACTAATTTATTTACTATCTTAGGACTCCAAGAAGTTCTGGAGGATAAATTTATCTTATTCTTATATGATTCAAATTTAATTTTAGATAAATCATTATTCAATTTAGATAATTTAAATGATTCAATCTCATTAATTCTAAATATAAGTGATTTATCTAATCCTACTATAGTATTTCCGTATATATAATTTCTAGTGCTATCAAACGATATAAATTTAATAGGTTCATCACTTAAATCATCATCTATTAAGTCACCATAATATTCAGGAGGTGACCATGATTCACATAAATCATCCACTAGACCTACAAATTCAGCACTTCTAGTTATTTCAGTATAAAGATTCTGATGTATTACTTCAGGTTTTGTTGTAAAATCTAATATAAGTTTTGACATAATATTTTATTCTTTTCACATTATTAAGGTTTACGAGGGTTTAAAAAATAAAGAGGAAATTAATCCTCTTTATAAATTTAATCATCAAATCTAGATTTGATGTATTTTATTATTCTATCATACTTGTCATCCTTGGAGATATCAAAATATATCTTTAATTCTTTTTGATAATATACATTTATCATCTCCTTAGAATTCCTATCAAATTTAGAAATCCTAAATAAGTTTCCTCTTACAAAATTTCCAATTTTATGAATTGAGTAAATACAATTAAGTTCAGTACTTTGTACATCACCTATATGTTCATCACCTACTTCTTTACAAAATTCTTTAAATTTATTTAAATACATTATTCCAATAAATCTATTATAGTTACATTCTTATAATTAGACGTAAATCTATTTTCATAAGAATTAGTAGTATACACATGATCATAAACAGAACTTAGTTTTAATAATCCTTGTTCTTGTATCATATGAGTTATTATCAAATTTAATGATTTCATTTTAACTCCTTCTGACTTCAATTCACTGGCTAATTTTAAGAAAGTTCCACCTCCATCACTAAGGTCATCCACTACATAAAAATTCTTATTACTATAGTAATCATAATACTTAGGAGTAAGACCTTCTATGACTACAGATCCTACTGAACCATCATTCAATCTCTGTTTCTTACAATTAAATATTTTATCCAGTCCACAAATTTTATCCAATTCAGTAAGGCATTTACTTTCATTCATATACAATCTATCAGTAGACCTTAATTTAGCACCCTCATCAGGAAATAGTATAATTGAATCAGTTGATAGTATAGATGGATTAGTATTAGTCCACCAATCATACTCCCAAGAAAATGAATTCCTAATTAATTTAGTAGCTGAACTTGAATGAACATCAGTTAGTCTAACATGTTCTGCATTTAAAGAATTTACTATATTAGCTACTATCTTTAAATCTAGAGCTTGTCTTCCTAGTTCAAATACTCTATCAGTTCTAGCAGCTAATAAATACTTAATATCTAGTAATTCAGGAATAACCTGAATTTGTTCTAAGATATTGCCTAGTTGAGCTAGAAGAAATAGTTCATCTGAGTTTCTTAATCTACACATGATTCTAAGATCATGTTTTCTATCAATATCATCTAGTAATTCTAAATGAATTTGACCATCTGGATATCTAGATATCCTCCACTTAATATCAGACTTATCTGAGTCAATTAAATTCAATAATTTCATCTTAATTTATTTATTTTATCACCTATTTTACTTTCATCAAAAGTCTTTTTATCTACTAGAATATCATAACCATTTCCATTCATTGTAGTAGCTCTTAGGAAATAATTAGTAACTTCCACTAGAGAATCATTTATAAGAACTGAAGTTTTCTTTTCTACTTTTGCTGATATGATTTTATCTTCGTCACACGATACTAATAGTAGAAAACTAAATAATATCAGAATTCCTTTTTTCATCAATATTTGATATTTCTATTAGTTTAATTTTAAGAGTATTTTCTAAAATAGATATACTTTTTAAATCTAAATCATACGTTCCATTTAGTATCGAACTTAATTTCTTATCAGAAAATCCAGTCCTAGATAACATATCGTTATAGCTGATACAATTAAATCTCATATAATGAGATATAATATTAGCTATATTACAACTAGTGCTTATTAGATTATATAAGTATCTATCACTATTATATAAGAATCTCGTTTCAATTATCATAACCAATAACTTGAATTACTCTTTCTCCAAAGAATCTTTCTAACTTTACTATAGTAGAGAATGAAGGAAATCTTTTACCTGTAAGCAGATAAGATATAGCAGCTTGAGTTATCCCTATCTTTTCTGATAACTCAGATCTACTTATATTTCTTTTCTTCATAAGATCACTTATTCTGCATGCTATTGTCATTCTTCTATTCATTAATTCATACTCTTCATCCTTAATAGATTCCATATAATTATTCATTATATGAATAGGTCAGATATAAATAAAGTATTGAATCCGTTCTGAGGATTCCTAACATCGAGACCTTGTTTTCCTAAGGATTCTCCTATACTAGAAGTTCCATCCTCGTTAAACCAAGGAACAAAATCTATTGATTCATTGTCATATAACATAGATTCATTTCCAGGATAGAATAATTCCATGGACGGAGTATAAACTCCATACTTATGAATTGACTGTTCATGTTTCACTCTAATCAATTCATCCACTTCTTTATTTCCTGAAGTTCCATTCAGTATATAATTATCAAGTTGTTCATATGTGAATCCAAAGTTATCCTCGTCTGATTTTCCTGTAAGACCATCAGCTGGAGTTTTATGGACTAATTCATGTGGGAGTCCCAATTCATCACCTAACTTAATAACTTGAGTACATGTTACTCCAGCAATTATATTAAAGTCACATGCAGAATCTCCATCCTTAGTGAACCATCCAATATACCTTTCACTAAGATTACCTGTTCCAGCAAATCTATATCCAATAGATTGAGCTACCGCTCTAGCTACTGCCATACGAATTCTAGGAGGAATGTTAGTTTTAGTTTTCTCATCTAACTTTATACATTTACTACAAGCTGACGAAGTATTCTCAATTGAGTATACAAATTCCTCATTATATTATGTAGGTTAATTATGTGATAGTCTATACCTAGATATTCACATACCATGACAGAATCAGACATATCTTTCTGATATCCATTTGGTTGTAATATACCTAGTACCTGTCAGCTCCAACTGCTTCTACTAACAGAGCTGCCACTACTGTTGAATCTTTACCTCCAGAAATATTAACTACGTATCCTTTAGCATGGGATTCCTCAGTATACTTTTTAATCCATTCAATAAGTTTTGTTTTCATAATTTTATAATTAGTTTATATGATTTTCTCATTTTCAGATATAATTCTTAATTTCAACTCATCACTAGTATTACCTACTGTATCAATTAAAGTAGTATTAACTTTGAATAAATGAGATAAAGAGTTAGAATTTAATTTATGTTCTTTTATATTAGTAATTATAATATTATTACTATAGGACTCAAAGAAGTCCTTAGCTTCATAATATCTTTCTATAATATCTAAATTATTATCTCTAAGATTTAGATAAAATAAATTAAAACGATCTTTTAGTTCAGGTAGTGATTTAAAGAATTCTTCTATCTTGTTTAGTTCAGATATTACTAAATCCTTATCAGTAGACATTATTACTGAGTACCTAGCAGGACATTCAAAATCAGGTATTACTATCTCACCTTCATAAACTATCTCATTCATTCTTTAATGATTTTAATGATTCATATGATTTGTATACTTTAGATACTTCAGATGAAGATATTATTATTTTATATCCATTAGATCTACTTAATAATCTTAAGAATTTCTCATTATTATTTTTAAGATCATTTAATCTAGTGGATAATAGATTACTAATTATTTCATCTGATTCTTTAGCTATGGATTCAGCTTCTTTTTGATCTAAAGTAGTAGCTAAGACTACATTATGCTCATCATTAGTTCCTTTTCTAAATCCCCAATTACGTACTGTAGTATACTTTAATGTTACTTTGTACTTAATCATAGTATTACTTATTTAATTTAAGAAATATATCTTTTACTTTTCCTCCGTCGTATTGGTTGGGATAGTTTGATTTGAAATATTTCATTACGTAACCTAAATTAACTAATGATTTATTATCAGATTCCTCAATTAAATCCTTTATTATTAAATTGATAGTATTATCATCTAGCATTCTAGGGATATAGTTTAATAGGAAATTTTGCTCAATTACTAAATCATCATTGTTTGATGATTTTAAGCACTCCTCGTTACTCTGATATATTTTCTTTATTACCTTTATTACTTGATCCTCACTTGGATCCTTAGTAATTCTATCTAATTCACCAATAATAGTACTTATCAGATTAGATATAATTTTATTATCTCTATTCTCTGATTTTAATGATAATAAGGTTTCTTTATTCATAATTTTTAAAAATTTATAAGGATTCTCTAAAAATCTAGAGAAATCCTCATCGATTATTATTGTTAATTTAAATTTATGTATGTAACAAGATCCATAGATTCCATTAATAAGATTATTATAGCTTATATATTTGCTACCCAGTCCAGGATCATTTAATATAGGATTATTCATATGTTTGTAAGTACTTATTAAATTAAAATACCAATCAAACTTATCTGATAAGTTAGTTTTACCTAACAACTCCAATGGACCTAGTATAATTATATCATCCATAAATTCTTTATAAGAATACCATTTCTTATGTTCAACTGGCTTCAATAATTTAGAGTCTACTAATCTTAGTATTGCGTTCTTATTTATATAGAATTCATGTATCATGATATTATTAGGGTAAAATTCATTTTCACCTTTATAATATCTTACCTCATCAAATATTCTATAGTATATTTTTAGATCCCTATACTTTATTACTAATAAATTTTCAGTTTCAAATATTATATATTTCTTTAACTCACACTTCTTATCCCCTATAACTTGTGATAGCCAAGAGGTACCTTTTGATATTTTGTATAAAGTATCCTCACTAGCTATGTCACTAATATCAGGAATAGTATCAGTTCTTACTGATTTACTTATTGAAGTTAATCCAGGATTCTTAACTTGCTTAATACTGATTTTACTGAATAATTTACTTAGATCTATCTGATATGTTCCTAATGTCTCCAATTCTTATATCTCCTATACTTCTATATAATGGGATATTATATCTAGAACACATAAAATCAACATTACCTTGTCTATAGTACCCATCCTCGCATACTACTAATAATTTTCCTGATTTTGCATATAATCCTAACTCCATTAATGTAATAGGAGATTTAGAATCCTTTAAAATATTCATAACTATTACATCACTATGATCCATTCTATCAAGTTCCCACCCTATTTGTTGATTTATAATAGGGTTCTCGAATTTTTGAGGTTCATTAGAGTTAAATTTCTCTCTTCTAGGATTATATATTATAAACCTATCAGTAGTAGTTTTTATAGATATTTGTTTTATTCTTTCTATAAAATCAGACTGCCAATTATCAGAATTTCCTAAATCGATTGTACCTGCTAAAAATATTTTAGTAAATCCAGGTCTTGACATAGGTAATTCAGGAGCAGTAAATACTTCTAATCTTTCATTTATTACCATCTTTCTTATTCAATTTATATATTAAATCAGAATTACTATTTCTTAGTGATTCTACAGTTCTTTTAAGTATTTTAATATTATTTTGTAACTTAGTGACTATTTTGGATTTCATAATTTCTTTAGAGTCACTATTACATAAATCATTATACTTTTTCAATAAAGACTCATATCTATCAGAATTCGTTTTGCGTATTTTTAATTCGTATTCTAATTCCTGAATATAAGATTTTAATTCTCCTATTTCTCTTCTTGCTAATTTTAATAAAACTTCATCAGGAATTTTCAACAATTCGTTATCATTATTATCCATAATAATAAATATTAATTATTTTCATACATCATTAAGGTTCTCAAGGCTTAGCGAAACCTTTACAAAAAAAATAAGGAGGAGTTAATACTCTCCTTATGAAATTTTTATAAATATAATTACTGATATTATATTAACTGCAAGTAATATTGCAATTATTAAATAAGGTATATCCTTATACTTCCTAAATATATCAATACATCTAAGTCCTAAGTAACTACATACTAATGTTATAAACATCAGTACTATCATTACTAGCATTTCTATCTCATCTTTACTATAAACTGAACTCTCCATTAATATTCGTCTATATATGATGACATAGTATCATCGTCAGTTACTACATAATACATATAATTATTTACTACTTGATAATAAATCTGTCCTGAATCCCCATCCAGTATCATCAGAACATTATCAGTAAGTCTAGTGGAATACTGACTAGATGAATAAGCCATTAGTATTTTGTATTTCTTAGTATATTGGTCAAATACTTTTACAAATACAGTTCTTTTAGGAATATTTTCTTCAATATATACCATAATTTTATTTTATTAATTTAAACATTATACTATCATGATTAGGTCTGTAGCTACTACCACAATTTAACCACACTCCAGTTTTATTTCCACAAAAGTTCCAGCATTTAAATCCTAAATAATCATTATAATGCTTTCTACCTTTTCCGTACATAAAACATTCATTACATGTAGTTTTGTCAACTGCTTTCAATAAGTAATTAGTTCCATCAAGGTTAACTGAAATTTCTTCTCCTACTTCAGGAGTTTTTGTCCATTCACTCATCTTAAAATTAAATCCTTTCTAAATGTTACTTTATATAATAATTCTATTCCTCTTTTCCCTAGATCACTAATATTCCTAGTGCCTATCCCTGCAAAATCCTTAGTAAGTTCAGGAATACTTTCAAATCTTAATGGTATAAATCTTTTTGATAAATAATTATATTTACACCATAATCCTCTAAAAGTATCACCTTCATCAAATACATATACAGGTTTCTCATTATCGATAGCCATTTGAACTGCCCATCCTGTACCTCCTAATACTTCTTCACATGATTTTAACTTAGCTACTGCAAATACTGCATCAGAGTTCTTTACTTGAAACCAATTCCTTGATAATATATTTAAATATTTCCATGGTTTTCTGTTAAGGAACTCGTTAGCCTTATGAACATGTTCTACTCCTTCATTATACATATCATCTGTAATAGGATAATTTCCGTAAGGAGTTTTATCTTTATAATAATAGTGATTAAAATTAATCAATCCATATTTTCTACCTATTACCTCCCACTCATGATCAGAACCTACTGCTCCTCCAGAATGTAAAGTATACTCTTCAGGTTTATTCATAGTATTATTTTGATACGTTTAACAATTCAGAACTTTTTATCTTTTCTAATGTTATGTTTTTCAATTTAAGTACTGGTAATATTCTAGTAAGAAAATCAAAATCATCCTTATACTCATTATTTAGTCTTTTCCCTATATATTCTAATTTAATACATATTGAGCAATTCACTACATGACTAGTAACTTCGTTATTATTTAATTTATAGCATCCTCTTACTATTAACTCAGATCTATTTCTTATTAGGTTTAGTACTCCAATCATAGCTTCTAAGTTATTTGACTTACTTAAAGAATTTAATATTTTTATCTCATCAGATATTAACTGAAATTTTTCATTAATAAATTCTAATTCTTTACTTTCAATTGTCATTAATTCTTAGATCGGAAGAGCACACGTCTGAA
>OCHS01000250.1_pt1 | contig 8655 bp, 4 predicted proteins | sample 1538491 | NCBI WGS metagenome assembly OCHS01 (sample SAMN04571700, study PRJEB22368) | human gut metagenome | biome: human gut; material: stool | host: Homo sapiens | place: Luxembourg | collected 2012-10-05 | reverse complement strand
CACTCTTTCCCTACACGACGCTCTTCCGATCTCGCGTCACCGTCTCCGGCACGACCACGCTCTCCAGGCTCCGGCATTCCGCGAATGCCGCGTAGCCGATCGCGCTGACCGTCTTCCCGTCCAGCTCCTCCGCGATCGTCAGATTTCTTTCTGATCCGCCATAGTTGGTGATCGTCACCGTCCCATCGCTGTTATCGGTGTAGGTATAGTCTCCCACCGTCCGCGCGATGACCGGTGTCGCCGTCATGCTCGTCGTTACCGTGATCCCCGAAAGGATGACGAGCAGGCTCAACATGATCTTAAATACTCTTCTTTTCATACTATTTCTCCTGCTCATTCATGAAGCATGTCCATGTCAGCGGATATCGCTCACGCTGCACCCATAGTTCTGTCCTTCGTAGTAGTCCTTCGCCATGTCCTGCGAATAATATCCGCGGTTCTTGTCGATGAACTCTCCCTGCAGCTCGTCCACATACGGGATCTCCTCGATATCGATCTTCGTGTAGTCCCATGTCTCCTTACTACCAAACCCGGTGTCGGTCCGATTCAGCTCTATGCTCACCCCATCGGTCTCAGAGAGCGCGCTCGCTCTTACTGCCATGTCCGTCAGCACGGTGTTGCTCGCCTCATCTTTCGGATAGCCTTCATACTGATGCGTGATCTCTCCGGTGAGCATCTGTCCGGTTTCTCCTACATAGGTGAAATCCGCGGAGCTCGTATAGGTCATCGCATCGATCGTCTGCTCATAGGTGCAGTGCATCATCATATCTGCTTTCGGCGTATTGCTGCATCCGCCCAGCGTAGACACGAACAGCACCGGTGCCATCAATATCGCCAGCTTCCTGTATCTCATCTCATTCGTCCTCCTCGATGATGTGGTTCTCCTTCAGCCATGTCTGATAGCTTTCCAAGGTCACCTCTTCCTCGCTGGACAGCAGCGTGTCCTGCGTCTCTCCTTCGCCGATGTAATACAGCGACGGCGTAGAGCTGAAGTCCCCGAAGTTATCATGGACGAGCGTCAGGTTCTGTTCCTCGCTGTACTCTTCCTTATCCAGCGTCACGCACCACAAGGTGATCCCTGCTTCCTGCGTATACGCGTCCGACTCCGCAAAGAAGTTCATGCAGTATCCGCAATACGTCTGCGTGATGATGAGCAGGAAGTTCTCGCCACCATCTTTCTTGGCGATCGCGTCATCCAAAGAGATGCTCTTCACCTCGCCATTGCCCGGATCCAGTGAGATCTCAGGATATATCCGGCTTTCCGTGCAGCACGCAAGCAGCGACAAGCACAGGCAGAGACATACAGCCATTATTCGTTTCATAAACATTGCTCCAATCATATCATTATAATGAAAGGGTGACTTGCGTCACCCTTTGGTCGTGATCTTCTGGTTACGCGTTTAGCGGTCCTTCTTCAGAGCGTTTCTCTTCTTGAATGCTACTGCCAGTGCGCCCAGGGCAACAACAGACATCGCCGCGAATCCGGCCGTGCTGTCTTCAGCCGCGGTGTCAGATGCATCTGCGTCTGCTCCGCCGTTGCCGGTTCCAGTATTGGTTCCGCCATTGTTGTCTGTACCAGTGTTTCCATCATCCGGCGTCGTGCTCGGTTCATCGGTGCTTCCGCCAGGTGTGGTCGTGACATCCTGCAGGTTGTCGATCGCGCTCAACAGAGCATTGGTCATACCATCGACGGTATCCTGATCTGCTTCAGGATCTGCCAGCAGTGCCTTTGCGTTAGCCAACGCATTCTTCACTGCCTGTGCGCTTACCGGTGTGTACTTGCTCAGATCAAGCGCTTCTGCCTGTGCGATCGCTGCCGCCAGCGCCTCGACATCGGCCTTCGTGCGTGCGTTCAGCGCTGCTTCCATCAGCGTCTGTGCTGCCTCATCGATCTCTTCCTGCGTCGTGGCATTAGCCAGAACATCCTTCGCGTCATTCAGCTTGTCTTCCAGACCAACTACTGTAGACGGACGATAGTCATCAATGTTCGCTACCATCTGTTCTACTGTTTCGATCCAGTTCTCCAGTACGGAAGTGTTCAGACCTTCACGTACCAGTCCGGCGATCGCATCCAGCACAGAGGTGATCGCGTTGGTCACTTCTTCTGTCGTCGCATCGTCATTTCCTGCGACTTCCTTCGCTGCAGCAATGGCGTTCTGCAGGTTGTTGTAGCTGTCTTCCGTATATCCGTCTGCAGTGATTGCTTCTGCTTCTTCGATCACGGCGTTCAGCTCATCCTTGCTGACGATGTCCCACAGTTCCTGAACGGCCTTCGTGATGTTCGTGATGGCTTCCTTGTAGTCATCGGCCGTCGCGTTCTCATCAGCCAGTACCGTTTCGCCGGCTTCGATCGCTGCATTGACTGCGTCGATCGCTCCTGGACGGGCATTGACTGCTTCTTCTACCTGCACCTTCGCGTACGCGATGGTCGCTTCCAGATTAGCTCTCAGCTTATCTGTAGACGGCTGGTTGTTCAGTTTCTGTACTGCCACAGAGATATTCAGCGTCGCGCTGACTACTTCTGCTGCGGAAGTGTCTGCCGGATCAGCGATCAGTGCGTTTGCGGCCTGGATCGCTGCATCGACATCGGCGAATGCCTCGCTCGTGTACTGATCTCTCAGTGCTTCAGCGTTAGCGACCGTCGCTGCCAGTGCATCGATGGATGCCTGAGAAGCTCTTGCTTCCAGGGCTGCCTGTGCTGCGCTCAGGCTGGCGATCGCATTGCTGATCTGCTCAGCGCTGCTTTCCTCGGTCAGTTCCTTCGCTGCGTTCAGCACGGTTTCGAATGCTGCCCAGCTGGAAGTCGTGTAATCTTCTGCATCCAGAGCATCTGCTTCAGCGATCGCATCCTGCAGATCAGAGAAGTCGGCTCCAGGAACAGATACCTGCGTGCCATAGAAGTTCATCTCGGCGCAAGATGCATACGCGTTCTGTCTGTCACCAAGAGACTCGATGGCGATGAAGCGTACATAACGTGCTTCGGTTGCGTCGAATTTGATTTCTTTAAATGTCGTCGGATCTTTCAGGGAGTTTCCGTCGGTTTCAAGATAACCTTCAACGATCGGTGTGAAGGTCTCGCCATCCAGACTGGTCTCGATGCGATAATGCGTGACCATACCGTTGTGGCTGCCACCCTGACGCGGCAGATAATCTACCTGCTCCAGGTTGTATGTGCCGCCCAGATCGATCGTGAACCACTGCGGCAGAGTGTATCCGCTGTTATAGTTCGAATGCCAGATCGTGTTCGTGTTGTCATCCAGGACATTGGATGCATGTTCCTGTTCAACTGCACTGCAGCTGGACTCATCGAACATGCTCATGCCATCATGAGAGATCAGATTCTCGCTGGACGGCTGATCCTCGTTGGATCCCTTGAATTCCAGCGCGTCAACTGCGCTCATGATCGCGATCGTCGCATTGTCAATGTCGGCCTTTGTCGTATTTGGATCACCGATCAGTGCCTGCGCAGCAGCTACTGCTTCTTCCACTGCGGCCCAGCTGTCTTCGGTATACAGATTCTCATACAGGCTGTTGACCTTTTCGATTTCCTCCATCAGACGATCTGTATTCAGTTCGTCCGTGACATTGATCTGCCATGTTGCAGTATGCTCGCCATCCTCAGTTGTTGCAGTCAGCGTAGCAGTTCCTACGCCAGTGCCCTGAACGAGATAAGTGTAGTGATCACCCATCGGAATTTCTGTCACAGTAGCAACTTCATCATTGTCGCTGGTGATGTGATAGAACGGGTTCGTTGCGTTAGACGGTGTGACCGTTGCGAATACTTCACCGAAGTCACCGACAGACAGCGTGCTTACGCTTGTTTCATCAAAGGTAATGCCAGTTGCCGGAACAGCTGCATCCTCTTCGATCTCGATCTCAAACAGAGAAAGCATACGGTTATATTCAGATCCAGTTGATGTATCGGTAGCTCTTCCATCAGAAGTCAGCGGTGTCCATACGATGCGGTCTACGTCGGCATTGATCTCAAATACCGGAGTGGATCCCTCTACTACATCAGACTCATAAACAACTTCATCGCCGTTGTAAGCGACCAGCTGGCTGGTACGCAGCGTACCATTGCCGCTCGTTCTACCATATACGGTGAAGTTCGTGATGTGTCTTGTGCCATCCAGATCGATATTGAAGTCAGTCGGCAGCATGACTTCCTCGCTGATGTTGTCATTTCCATAATACCACTTGAACTCAGCCATACTTCCGCTCGTAGCGCCATCGAACAGCAACGTCTGCCAGTTGCTCTGCTCCCACAGCTCGCTGCCATCAGAGTTTGTCAGATGTTCGTTGTCAAACGTGATGGATTCGATGCCATTGCCCGGAGTCAGGATGCTGCTTGTTTCCGGTGCTTCCGGCTTATCGGTCAGATCGATGATCGCGTCAACGGTGCTCAGATCCTGTCCGACCAGCGTTGCGCTGCTTGCTACACGATCATTGCCCCAGGTAAAGTCAGCATTTGCCTGAATCGTGATCGTTGCAATCGTTCCTGTGCCATTGATCAGATCCTGGAATCCGAGGTTAGTGAATACGGTGTAGTTGTCAATACCCTCCGAAGTAGATGTATGCGTGCGTAATTTAGAGAAGTTTCTCATGAACGCAGTGCTTACAGATGCAGTACCCGGATTTGTCACCGTGAACAGCGAATCATCCTGATGGAACTCTACAGAGAATGCATTGACATTCTTCAGTCCGATACCGAAAATACTGATATTCACTGTGTCACCAGCTTTGATATCCGTCTTATCCGGAACAAGCATGATCTTTCCATCGACGCCGTCAGCCGGATTAGAGATTCCACCGTTGAGCTGCGTAGCAACATAAGAAAGGTCATATGCATCGATGATATCGTTACCATCGATATCTCCGCCAGAATCCTTAATGTACTCAAAGTCAGAATCACTTGGAATCAGACCAATATAGTTTTCATAGAAGGTCAGGTCATTTTCATCCAGAGAACCTGAATGGTTAACATCACCGACGATCGATCCATTTGTACCATCTACTTTATAGACAAGGATCTCGCTTGCAGAGAAGAAGTTACCAACGCTGGCACGCGGGATGAAACGGACATAACGCGCGGTTACGCCATCCATTTCTACGGTCTTCGTCGTGTTGTCACGAGCAAACGTATAAACCTGTCCTTCGCTCCAGTGAATGCCATCGATACTGGTCGCGATCTCCATCTGCGTCACGGTGCCGTTACCAGCATCATCACGCGGATAGTACTCGATCTTATCCAGCTGGTAAGCCATACCATAATCTACGGTCAAGGCTTTACCGATATCTCCGCCGCCGGAATGGAATCCGCCGTCTCCGATCTGGAATGTATGGTCAAATGCCCGATCTGCAGTACGGTTGCTGTAGATGCTGCCTTCCCAATCAATATTGGTCGGATACGGAGTGTTGCGGAACGGATCATCATCTGTCATCAGCGTGATCGGTTCAGACCAGTTAGAATAATGACCATCTGCGCTTACAGAACGTACACGATAAGTGTGCTCCGTAGCGAACATCAGATCATCCTGCGTGTAAGTCGTTGCTTCGATGTTGTTGAATACAGTGCCATCGACTTCGATGTCATAAGCATTGATTCCATCAACAGCGTCCCATCCTACCGTGATATAATCATCAGACTTGTCGACCTCACGCAGATTTGCCGGTACGGTCAAAGCCTCATCCAGTTCATTTGCCGGCAGCGTCTGCTCATTAGCAAAGCCTTCGACAACGACCTGGAAATCATACTCACTGATGTTGGTCTTCGCGCCAGACTTGACATACAGCTTCGGCGTAGAAGTCGCGTCAAGATCCGCGATAGATGAGCCTTCATCCGCGAACTGCGTTACATATACGCTCGGGGAAGGATCATAGAAGTACACATTGCCTTCAGCCTCTTCCAATGCTTCCATGGAATCGACCTTAGTGAATGTGACATCCTGTCCAGCAACAGAACCAGTAACAGCTCTCGGTTCCTGAGATACATTCACGATGAACTCAGTAGAACGCTCATGCGTCATATCCGTATACTGACCAATGGTCTTGTTCGCTGTCAGCGTTGCGGTATCACCATCAACAACTGAAGTATATAAAGTCGTTGCGCTTGCACCGCCTAAAGTCTTGCCATCATCTTCATATGCTTCAAATTCGGTGCTTCCCGCAGGCCAGAACTCAACGATGCGCTGAGAATCATCCAGACCATTCGGATTCGTTTCTGTAATGGCTTCCGGGTTGTTGTTTTCCGGATACATCGGCACGATGGATCCGTTCTTGACAAACAACGGCAGCTTCCAGATCGGCGCGTTGAAATAGTTCAGGATCTGTCCGCCGCGATACTGTTCGCCAGTGAAGTAGTCGATCCACACATCGCTGGTGCTCGGCAGATAGATATCGTTACGGATATCATTGCCATCTTCATCAGCTGCCGTGTCCTGATAGATCGGGGCAACGAGGAAGTTGTCACCAAACATGTACTGATACTGCGTTTCCGTACCAAGTGTGTATTCGTTTTCCTCTTCGAGGAACATCGCGCGGATCATCGGCAGGCCGCCTTCTGCGGTTCCTTCATGGGAAATCGTATTGATGTACGGCATCAGCTGTGCCTTCAGCTTCAGATATGCGCGGTTGATGGAAGTTCCATCCTGTCCCATTGCCCATGGACTCTTCTGGTTGCTTCCCCAGCCATCCATGTCAAGCATGTATGTCGTGAAGGTCTTCCACTGGAAGTCACGCGTCCAGATGGTCGGATCGCCTCCGCCGAAGATACCGTCCATGTCAGAACCGATATTCGGCTGACCGGACAGAGATGTACCGATGTATGTCGGGATATGGAAGCGGATGTATTCCCACTGTCCTCCAGACTGGTCACCGGTCCAGATACCACCGTAACGCTGCGTACCGGCCCAACCGTCCAGCGTAACGATCGTCGGCTTCATGCCGGATCTGGAAGTAATGGCATCATATGCGACAGAAATGCCGTTGAGAGCCATGGAATAACCGCTGCCGACCCATGCGACATCGGTCTTGACGGCGTGTACACCAGCATCTACTTCAGCGTAGATATAGCGTTCACCCTTTTGCGGGTTATCCGGATCGGCCGGCCACAGATTAGACTGTGTCCACAGACCGGTCTGCACGCCCTTGGAAATCGCATAATCCGCAAATGCTTGCAAGTTATCGATATCTCCCTGGAAAGAATCAGTCTGGCCATAACCACAGCCATAACCATCATTCGGCAGGAACCAGCCAAACGGCATATCGTAATCTTCATATTCATCAATGATGGCACGTGCGCTGATGTTGTCATCGTTATTTAATGTTTCACGCTCACCGCCATTATCAGTCTGTGATTCTCTATACCATTTGTCACCCAGTTTGACCGCGCCTCTCGTGCCTTCATCGACCTCCAGCCAATAGTCACGGTTGTAGCAGTTCAAGTGACCAAGATACCATGCATATTCTGGAAGTTCGACCGGATTTCCAGTCAGTTCATAGTAATCTTTAAGGATGCCTGCAGCGCTGTCATCCACAAAGAAGTATGCATCAAAACGCTCTTCATTGTGTGTCGTTGTGATCGTTTCATCGCTCGTGAAGTCATAAGCACCCGGCTTCCACGTATTGCGGACAACACCGTAGCCATTAGTTGACCAATAGAACGGGTTCGGGCTGGCTACGCCGCCATCTACCCAGTTGTTGCTGTTGGTGATGTTGATGACTTCACCCTTGTGTGAGAAGCGTCCGTTCTGCGTACCGCCGCCATAGAAGTATTCATCCGGGCTGGTTGCCAGCGTCTGGATGGTGCTTCCATTGCGATACTGGATCGGCGCAGCTTCCTTGATCACGGTCTCTCCCTGTGCATTTGTGACCGTCATCATTGCGGATGCCTTATCTACCGTGATCGTGATGCCGCCTTCTGCGATCATCGTTACAGTAGAATCATCTTCGATAAGCTGCGGTTCTACCTTATAATACGTATAATAATCGGCATCGGTCTTATTCGTGATCGTAGCTGAATGATCCGAGCTGTTCGGTGTCGGATACTCCTGGAACTCTTCTCCAGGCGCTGCCATATACATTCTGAATACATTTCCTTCCAGGAATCTGAAACGAATGCGCTCTCCTGCTTCCAGGGTCAACGTTACGTCGTTTGCCTCCTGAGAAACAGATGCGACGCTGCTGACATAAGTATAGCCGTCCTGCGCAGCAGGATAACTAGCAGATGTCTCTGTTCCAGCGTCTGTCTGGCTTTCCGTGTTCTCATCGTTGGCGAATACCGTTACGCCAGTGCTGAGTGTCGGCAAAGCAAGAGCAATGGCAAGAGTTGTCTTTCCAATTCTCTCAAACAATTTACTCATAAAAAATTAACAGTTCACCTTTCTTTAAATCAAACAAAGCAAGTCAGCGCTTAACTCACTGACAAGTTAGCGCTTACATCACCGGCATAAAAAATAAAAGAGTCTACTGATCTGCTCATGCCATGTGATGCAACTGATGTACGTCCTATGATCTGTTTTCTCACTCCTTTCTCTCTGCTCCAGCAAGCGGACCGGCACAAGGATGTCCCACAAAAGAAGGTCACGGTCCTGACACAAACTGTTCACAGAGATCGGAAGAGCACACGTCTGAACTCCAGTCACCTGCCATGATCTC
>OCHS01000242.1_pt1 | contig 8697 bp, 6 predicted proteins | sample 1538491 | NCBI WGS metagenome assembly OCHS01 (sample SAMN04571700, study PRJEB22368) | human gut metagenome | biome: human gut; material: stool | host: Homo sapiens | place: Luxembourg | collected 2012-10-05 | reverse complement strand
CGACCACCGAGATCTACACTCTTTCCCTACACGACGCTCTTCCGATCTGCGCGTTTTTATTTACATTTTTTACAGTGCCTTTACTCTTGCTACTACGTTCTCTACGGTAAATCCGAAGTATGGGAACAGTTTGCTGTACGGAGCGGATGCACCGAAGCGATTCATTCCGATCATATCGCCGTCAAGACCTACATAACGATCCCATCCAAATCCAGAAAGTGCCTCTACTGCAACTCTCTTTCTTACATTCTTTGGAAGAACCTTTGCCTTATACTCCTCAGACTGCTCCTCGAAGATATCCATACATGGCATGGATACGACACGAACGTCGATTCCATCCTCTGCTAAAACCTTCTTTGCCTCTACAGCAAGAGACAGCTCGGAACCAGAAGCGATAATGATCGCATCCGGAACTGCCTTCTTGGAATCCTGTACAATATAACCACCCTTTAATGCCTCTCTTGAGGTTCCCTCGATCTGCGGCAGATTCTGTCTGGTCAGTGCCAGTGCAGTCGGTGTTCTCTTAGATGTAATTGCGCTGTACCATGCAGCTGCTGTCTCAGTTGCGTCTGCCGGACGGAACATATGGAAGTTCGGCATTGCACGCCACATTGCAAGCTGCTCGATCGGCTCATGAGTCGGTCCATCCTCGCCTACACCAATACTGTCGTGTGTAAATACGAAGGTTAACGGTACGCCCATGATTGAAGACAGACGTGCCATCGGCTTTGTATAATCAGAGAATACGAAGAAAGTAGAAACAAATGCTCTCAGTCCGCCGTGAAGCATAATACCATTTCCGATTGCTGTCATGGCAAGCTCACGAACACCAAAGTGCATGTTGCGTCCTGCATAATTTTCTGCTGAGAAATCACCCTCATCCTTCATATAGGTCTTTGTGGACGGTGAAAGGTCAGCTGCACCTCCGATTACATTCGGCATTCTATCTTTGATACGATTGATCATCTTGCCGGACAGATTTCTTGTTGCATCTGCCTTATCATCATAAGCCCAGAAATCAGCATCGTCACAAACCTTCTCTGCTAAATTCTCATCATAGTAAGTATCCCACAGCTCTTTCATTTCTGGATACTTCTCGCAGTATTCTGCAAACATCTTATTCCAAGCATCCTCTGCCGGCTGTAAGCCTTCTACGATTTCCTTATAATGATCATAAACTTCCTCTGGTACGAAGAATGGCTCTTCTGACGGCCAGCCTAAGTTTTCCTTCATTGCCTTAATATTGTCATCACCAAGCGGCTCGCCATGTGCACTTGCCTTGCCCTGCTTTGCCGGACATCCAAAACCAATCTGAGTCTTTACAGTAATAAAAGATGGTCTCTCAGTATCTGCCTTAGCAGCCTCAATTGCCTTGCCGATTTCCTCTAAGTTATTTCCATCCTCAACGGTAATGGTCTGGAAACCAAATGCTTCCATACGCTTCTGAACATTCTCTGTGAATGCAATATCTGTTGATCCCTCAATAGAGATGCGGTTGGAATCATAGAAAATGATCAGCTTAGACAGCTTTAAAGTACCTGCAAGAGAAAATGCCTCAGATGAAATACCCTCCATCATACATCCATCGCCGCCAAGTGCGTAGGTGTAATGATCTACAACCGGATATCCCTCCTTGTTAAATACAGACGCCATATGACGCTCTGCAATTGCCATACCAACTGCCATACCCATACCAGCGCCAAGAGGTCCTGTCGTTGCCTCAACACCAACTGTGTGGCGATACTCCGGATGACCAGGTGTCAGAGAACCCCACTGACGAAACTGCATCAGATCTTCCTTTTTTAAATCACCATAACCAAACAGGTGAAGCAGGGAGTACAACAGCATAGAGCCATGTCCTCCAGAAAGAATAAAGCGGTCACGATCCTTCCAATCTGGATCCTTTGGGTTGTGCTTTAAATGCTTTGCCCATAACTCATAGGCTACAGATGCACAGCCAAGCGGCAAACCAGGATGTCCTGACTTCGCCTTCTGAATCGCATCTGCGGATAATACACGGATCGCGTTTACTGACATTGTATCAATGTTATTCATCTTCGTCTCCATTCCGCGCTTAAGCGCATTTAATTTTGTATTTATGCTCAGTTTACCAGACCATTGCGCGAAAATCAAGTTTTTCTTATGTTATCGCAGCTTAATCTGCTGAAGCTCCTCCATTGTCGCCAAATAATAGGTCTTAAACTTGTCGCCCGGAATGACAGTATACAAAGTATTTCCAAACTCTCTCGCAAAACGTATTCTTCCTGAAAATGATTGAACCTCGCAATAATCCGCATCATACATGACAATATTTCTCTGCTGAAATGCATAGCCTGTATGAAGTTCATCCTGCTCTGTAACAGCATTTTCATTTCCTTCTGACGTGTAAATATGAAGCTGATAGCCTATTTTCGCTTCATCACGTACAACAAGACCAAGGTATTCGTTATTATAGAAAATACGCTGAATTTCTCCCTCAACAGCAATATCTTTTCGAGTAATTGCAGTTCTGTTTGACACGTCAAAAAAGCTGATGCAGCAATCTCCAACTGCAAACGCTTTTGTATCACTTAAATAGACAACCTTCGGGACATATGCGCCATTTTCAGAATAATCAAAACTTGCTACTATACGATCTGCAGCTTCTTTTCCCTTTTCAAAATCGTAAAAAGAAATACTGCTTGTTCCAACACCCTCAGAAATTGAGTAGTATGATACAGCTAATTGCTGACCATTTGGCGAAACACTAATGTCAAGCGGATATCCATCAATCTGGAGCGGATTACGAATCGAAACTGCAAGCTCCTCGCCTGTATTTCGATAATAAGAAATTAAACTCGCATCCTGATCTTCTAACTGAAGCACAGTTACACCTGTCGATGCAATCACTCCCTTTGTGATTATCTGAGATGTAGTTCCGCTTCCAGTGATTCCCGATTTATTGCAAATTGCAAAATTTTTTCCTTTTAAATCGTAAATCAAAAGATAATCACCTTTGACATTTGCCTTTGGATTGCTCATATCATATGGAGCAGACCACACCTTTGTGCCCTTTTTGTCATAATACGTAGCACCATCTTTATTCATTACGACAATGCCGTCTCCGTATGATACGTATCCTGCTGATGACGCATTCGACACATCAGTTCTCCAGCTGACTTCATATGTTTTGTAACGCCACAGCCGTTCTGCCACAAACCACGCCAGTACAACAGCTAACACCAACACTGCGACAACAATTCCTGCGACATTGACTGTTCTTCTATGATCCTCAGCCCAGCTTACTGGTGCACTGCGAACCTTATCGTTCGTAACCATGCTCTGCCTAAGCTGCTTCTTCTTTCTTTCCCGTTGAAATTCACTGTCCCTTGCCATGTACTTTCCTTTCCACCACTGTGCTGACTTTCAAACTCCAGCTGCATCTTACATACAGCTGCACAGTTTCCAAAAAAGTATAACATATCCAAAGGTGTGTGTCAAAGTTCCTTAAAAATTTTCACGGCAAAGTCAGCTCCTGTCCAATATAAATTTTATTTATATCATCAAGTCCATTTACTTCCTTTAACTGCATAACCATCTGTGAGGAACCATAAAATTTTTTACTAATCTCAATCAATGTATCACCAGGCTGAACCGTGTATGAGGCTGGACGATTTACTGCTGCTTCTGCTGCCTCACTCGTCCCCTGTGCTGCATTTTCTTCTGTGGGCAGCGTTGGTGCCGCTACCGTTAAAATTTCCTGCGTGCTGCTTTCATTTTCTTCTGATGATGCTGCATCTGATTCCTCATTTTTTGATGCTTCGGTGCTGCTTGTGATACGATACACTGATGCTCCAAGACCATCCTTATAAAACATCATATCTCCAGAAAAAATCCCGCCATTTTGAATAGCTGCCACGTCTTTTTTTTCTGTCTCAGATGAAGAAAGGCTGCTTTCTGGTGTTTTTGCAACTGAAGCTTTTTCTTCACTGCTTTCTGGTATCTTTGTAGCTGAAACTTCAAGCGTATTCTCCGTTTCTTTTAAAGACGCTGACAATGCACCAATGTCATTTTTTGTTGCCGCAATTTGTTCGCTTTCTGATTCAAAAGCAACCTGCTCGCTCTCACCGCTTTTTCTCTCCACGGATGCTCCTACTGCAAGCGCCTGCACAGAATCCTCTTTTTTATTCATCCCTCTTGAAAAAAGGACACCACCTCCTACTAAAATAATAAAAAGAATTGCCACCCCTGCCTTTACCCATATGCCGTTTTCTGCTGTTAGCTTAGGCGTCTGATTTATGTGTTTTGACTTTTGCGGATGCTTTATATCCTGCTTTTCCTTCATAATCTTTCTAAAATTAAGCGCTGCCTGATCGCTGACATCCTCACTTTGATCCGCGTTGCGGCTCAGCATATAATTTTGCATTTCATTATTTTTCTCATAATAAACAAAATACCCCTTCAAATGGAGAATTGTATCTTCTTCCTCCATCCAAAAGCTTTCCTCATCACCCTTCTTCCAGTACATCAAACAATTTTCCCCAGAAAAAATCTGACGATGTGTTTTTTTTAATTCTTCACCATCTGGAAAATTTTCTTCTGTTCCGCTTATAAACCAGCCACATATACTGCATCCTGGAAAATATTCCTGTATCACTGACAACGTATTATCCCAGACCTGCTGCGTAATCGCTGTTTTTTGCTCATTTTCTTCTTCAGTACTGCCTTGCGCATCCTCTAACTCAACTGCTCCCTTTACAAACCAGCATCTTTTGTTTTCTGTAACCATTTTGCTTCCAAGCAATATACCAGTGCGTACATGCCCTGTACAATTTAATTTACGAATAAATGTATATGCATAGTCTTCCAGATACACTCTAACCCGCTCTTCTTTTTCTGCCATCTGACGAATATTTTTTGGCAGTTTCTTTTCCTCTTCCATATAACACCTCCAGACCAGTTCCATGCAGTTTATGCACGGTATTTTCCATCTTTCTTAGCACATCGTATCACTACAACCGTGCAGAATCTGCCAAAACCGCCTGTCGAATACACATAATCTTTCGACAAGCGAATAAAGCGCTTCTTCCCCGGATAGAATGAAGCAAAGAACGTTTCAGAAAGGCGGTATCTATGAACACAGTCAACTCTCCATCCTATTTTTCGCAAACTGATTTTTCCTCGGAAGGCTTTGCCTGCCGTTTAGCCAATCTTGTTGATTTAAGCCAAAAAAAGAACGGCCACCGACCAATACTTTTCCTTTGTATTGGCAGTGACCGTGTCCCTGGGGACTGTCTTGGTCCTTTAGTAGGTTATAAATTAGAGCGTCTTTGCGATACCATGCAGCATACATTTGTTGTATGCGGATCGCTTGCTCATCCTGTACATGCTGTGAATCTGCGTCAAAAGCTTCATTATGTGAAGCATCTGGGCGACTTTCTCACAATTGCAATAGATGCCTCAATAGGTGCTAAAGAAAATCTTGGCATGCTTTGTCTTTCAAACAGTGCATTATATCCTGGCGAGGGTGTTGCAAAGTCGCTTCCCCCGGTGGGAGAAATCTCTATTACCGGGGTCACAAGCTGCGAAGACAATCCCATTCCATTTCACCGTCAAAGTGTCCCACTTTCTTTCGTGATGAATCTGGCTGATGAAATTTATCAGGGACTTTTTACTTTTTTAACAGCTTACTTCCAGACAGTGCCCTATACTGAGTCAATGCTTCTTCAAGCGACAGATCTGCATTCTCCTGACAGAAGGAATCAAACTTATTTAAACGCTGCTTGTACAGCAGATCCTTTCCAAAGACAGGCTCATATTCTTCCTTGAGCTGCTTTTCGATCTGCTCAATCTCTTCCTTCTTATCTGAAAGTTCCTGACGCTTGCTCTCAAACTCCTGCTGCAGCCCTAAAAGCTCATCCTTGTTGGCAGCTGTAATGTCTGCTGTGATCTGATGACGAATTTCGCTTTCAAAATTTTCAAGTGCTTCCTGGCGCTTTTCTACTGTATTCTGCATAACCTGCTGAATACCTGTGATTTTATCATCAAAGCTGCCCAGATTGTAGCCCGTCTCATCCTGACTTTTCTTGATGCGGTTCGTCATCAGTTGCTTGTTCTTATTATTAATGCGGATCTGTTTTCGAAGTTCCTCCACCTCTTCATTTACACCTGCAAACTTCAGCATATACTTGTGAAGCAAATACAAATATGCAGTAAATAATGCACCCACATATACAAAAAATGTAAATGCCAGCACAAGACGATTCGAAATTGCCAATGAGAAAAACAATGGAATAAAGAAAATCAAGCCCACACCAACTAAAATATCAATTGTCCAATCTCTGCTGTTTTTAGGGAAAAACAGCATGGAAATCGCACGCTTTTTACATACGACTGGAACTTTATTTTCTTTAAATTTCAGTTCAATCTGTGCCTCTAGCTGCTGATTCTGTTGACTTAGAGGTGCTGTCTCAACCTGAATGCGCTGTGCTATTGCATTGGCCTTTGCCTTTGCACGCTCAGTTTTACATACATCAATCTGATCTTGATACTGACTCAGCTCACGATCATACGTTGCAGCAATTTCTTCTTTTTTCTTTTTAAGTGCCGTGGTAATTCCCTCTGCCACACTCTTTTCCATGCTGCTGTATGCCTTCTCGCTTTGCTTTAACTCACCAGTCAGGCGTGTCTTATCCTTCTCTGCCTCGTCAAGATCATTTAACAACTGCTTCGCCCTATTTACTGTTTTGATTAACTCAGAATCATGAATTGCATCAAGTGTAACAGCTTGACCAAAGACAGATGATTGAGCTTCTCTGGTTGCCTCATCCTCTGGCTTTGCTTCCACTTCCATAGAAGATTCCATTGAAGGTTCCATTGAAAGTTCCATTGAACCTTCTTGTGACTCTTCTGTCGATGCGGCATCTAATTCATCCTGCTGTTTTTCTTTAAGCTCAGCCTGCTCTGATTCTTCTGGCAGTTCTTTGGTAAGCTCAGTCAGTTCTGATTCTTCTGGCTGCTCTTGTGCTTCCTCCATCAGTTCTTCTGACTGCTCTTTTACTTCTTCTAGCTGCTCCTTTGGCTGCACAATTTCTTCCAGATTAACCGGCTCTGCTTTCATATCAGCTGATGTCTCCTTGGATGCCTCACTTGACACAGCCTGTTCTGCCTGCTGATCAAGCAGCATTTCAACTTCATTAGCTGTTTCCGGAGTATCCGGCTGCCTATAATCGTCCATTTTTACTCCTCCTAACGATGATTATCAAGAACCATTCCCATTTTCGCACTTGCGTTTGAGAATTGTTTTTGCTATACTGACCACAAAACAAAGTCAGTTTTCAATCAATTTACAGTTCCTATAGTTTACTATATACTATTTTTCACTATAGCACAAGTTTTTTCTTTTTAGGAGGTTTTTATGTTTCGCATGTGGGGTAAAGTCTTCGCAGACAACCATCTTCTCAAGGATTTTGTTGTTGAAAATCCATCACTTGATATGACCCGCACCAAAAAGGTGTTCGCAGCACTCGAAACCATCGCTCATGAATTTGATCTGGCTGTCCCAATCTGGCTGCCATCAAACATTTCTGATTTCAAACGTCACGCCAAAACACGCTTCACTCAGGACAGTTTTATTGAGGCAATTGATTTTGACTATCTTGAAATTCAGATTATTGAAGAAGATTAATTCTTTGCTAATTAATTTCAAGATAGCCTAGACATCCAGTTTATGTTAGCCTTATGACAAATATTGACTTATAATATCATTGATCAGCTGCTCTTCCTTTGGGGAGAGCTTTCTTGTCTGCTGCTTATGTACTTGTCGATCCCCGGATTCCCCCCGGGCCGCTGCAATCTGCGCTAGGCTCTCTTTTAACTCCTCTAACTGCTTTTGATGATCCTTTTCAGGTTCTTCCTTTCTGACAAGCTCTGGGCGGTTCACCCGCTTTTCATTCTCTGCTGACACATTATTTTCTTTCTGTGCACCATCCTTTTTCTGCATAAAAAGATCATCCCTCATTGCTCCTCGTGCTCTGGCTGCTGCACTGCTTCTAGCAGCCTCGCGTTCTGGCTGCACAAGCTCGTCTGGCTGCTCCTCACTGATGCCATCTGGCATATCTCTTGCACTTCGCACAACAAGCACATTTTCAAAATAGTGAACAAGTGCTGTTTCAAGCAAATCTTTGTTGGAACTATTTCCCATCAAACCAGAAAGCACAATCATCCCAGCTGCCATCAAACTGCCTCCAGCCAGATACAATACACAATTTTGAACACTTCCTTTATTCAAATAAAGAATCAACGAGGATACGGCACCTATTAGAAATGCTGCTGCCGCACAGTAAATACTGCAATTTTCCCAACTCGTCAGACGTGTTCCTGCTATACGATACTGCTGCTGCATTTTACTTACAAATGCTTCTGTATTTTTCATACCGCAATTCATCCTATAAATGCTCTCGTACTTTGTCTTCATCTGCTGCAGCTGCTTGTCCTTTGCCGCTGCCAGATTATCAGATTGTCGAATCAAACTTTTGTAACAACGGTTTGCTGCAAATCTGCTGATAACTCCAATCACACAAACTGCCGCCATAACATACAGGATCATTCCCTGTTCTAGGTAATTTAACATACCATCGCCCCTTTCCGCCGAAATTTTCAGATTCATTTTCAGATCGGAAGAGCACACGTCTGAACTCCAGTCACCTGCCATGATCT
>OCHS01000236.1_pt1 | contig 8779 bp, 5 predicted proteins | sample 1538491 | NCBI WGS metagenome assembly OCHS01 (sample SAMN04571700, study PRJEB22368) | human gut metagenome | biome: human gut; material: stool | host: Homo sapiens | place: Luxembourg | collected 2012-10-05 | reverse complement strand
GTTGTAGCTGCCGCCGTAGATGGTCTTCTGAGCCACGATGTGGTCACCAGCCTGTGCCAGTGCTTCGATGGTGTAGGTGATGGCAGCGGCACCGGAGGCGGTTGCCAGAGCAGCCACGCCGCCCTCCAGCGCAGCGATGCGCTTCTCGAACACGTCCTGCGTGGAGTTGGTCAGGCGGCCGTAGATGTTGCCGGCATCTGCCAGACCAAAGCGGTCTGCTGCGTGCTGGCTGTTGCGGAACACATAGGAAGTGGTCTGGTAAATGGGCACTGCACGGGAATCGGTTGCGGGATCGGCCTGCTCCTGGCCAACGTGAAGCTGCAGGGTCTCAAATTTATAGTTAGACATAGCATTTTACCTCTCTATTTATACTTATAGTATAATTTTCTGATACAAAAAAACCGATGCGTGATACAAAAGCGCACCGGGCAAACGCAATTCAAAGCGATTCTGTCAACGTCACATTCGGGTACACATTCGTGCACAGCAAGAGGGCATCGTACAGTTCACAGCCAGATGTTCTGCCCGGTCACCGCACATTCGCCCACAGCGGAAGTTTGCATGCAGCAGGTCGTTCCAAATCAGCTTCATATCCGTGCCCTCCTTTCCCGTAAAACTCTTTCCCACTCATCTACAAACCGGCACCTCTATCTGCTCTGTACCGGGAAGCAAAACCCTTGCTTTCTTTTTCCCACTAGGTTTGTGGATTTGTTGTTTGCATTATATTCCCTCTTACCCAGTTTGTCAATAGGTTAATTCCAGTTTTTTTCAAATTGAGTTTTCTGCACGATGCGCAGCCCGCATTTGCAGCATCCCGTTGTGCAGTTCCAACAGGAGTAACACTTCTGCTTCTTCAAAAATTTTATTTTTCCATTGATAAAACCTTAAAATTTTATTGTTATACTAAAGCTGTTCCTTGCAAACGCCCTGCAAATCGTTTATTATGGTAGCGTTCTTTTTTATCATCAAAGGAGTTTTTTCGATGCTGCATCGTTTCTTTCATTTTTTAAAGCAGAGCCTGCTCGTTGTTCTTTGCATCCTGCTGCTTGGCGGGCTGCTGGCAGGCGGCTGGTTCTTTTATCAGGGCAGACAGCTGTACCGCAGTGCCGCCAGCAGTTACCCAGTGGCTTCCATGTACGACACCATCTGTGCCCGCGGGAGCTATACTTCCTACGATGCGCTGCCGCAGATCTATATTAACGCAGTCATCTGCACCGAGGACGAGCATTTTATGACCCACAAGGGCATCGACCCGGGGGCCATTGCACGCGCCCTGCTGGCCGACCTGCGCACCCACTCGCTGGCCGAGGGCGGCAGCACCTTGACCCAGCAGCTTGCCAAGAACGAGCTGTTCACGCAGGACAAGCATCTGGCCCGCAAGGCTGCCGAGATGCTTGCTGCTTTTGATCTTGAAAAGACCTACTCCAAGCAGCAGATCTTTGAGATGTACGCCAACACCATCTATTTTGGCAGCGGGTATTATGGCATTGCAGAAGCTGCCGAGGGCTACTTTGGCAAGGAACCGGCCCAGCTGACCGATGCCGAAGCGATCTATCTGGCGGGTATGCCCAACGCGCCTTCCACCTACGCCAGCAGCCCGGAGCTTGCCTTCAAGCGGATGCAGGTGGTGCTCAAGCGGATGGTCAAGTGCCGCGTGCTCACCCAGCAGCAGGCCGATGCCATTGCCGCAGATGCTGAAAACTTAACGGTTTAAACAAGACACCGCGCCCTGTCTGCTGCGGATCAGACAAGGCGCGGTGTTTTGTTTTGCGGTATTTGGTTTGGTAAAGGAGGAATCATGTTACCCGTTCAGGCGGTTGCGGCCCCGCCTGCCGGTAGCATTATCATACCAAAGAATTTCTTCGAAAGCATGTTATTTATATGAAGCTTTTATGAATTTACCGGTTCTTTGCCGCTGTCATGCTGTCACTCCGGCGCTTTCATGCTTTCCACCATGCTGATATGCCGCACATGCCGCCGCATGGCAAAGCACACCACAAAGGTGAACAGCATCGTCAATGCCACTGCCAGCAGATAACTGCTGGGTGCAATGGTGCGAATAAACATCAGCTGATCCATTTCCACGGTCAGGATGATGAACCGGTGCAGCGGCACGCCCAGCAGCAGGCCCACGCCGGAGCCGATGAGGGACAAAAGCTCGATCTCGCGGAAGATGTAGCGGTACACTTCTTTGTCATAGAAGCCCAGCACCTTGATGGTGGCAAGCTCCTTTTTGCGCTCGGCAAGGTTGACGCTGATCAGGTTGTACAGTACCACCGCCGCCAGCGCCGCCGCGCACACGATGATCAGCACCACCACGTAGTTCAGGCTGCCGATCAGGCTGCCGAACATGGAGGTGGTGTCCTCGGTGAAGCTGACGCTGCTCACATAGTTGCAGCCCAGCAGCTTTGTGCGCAGGGCGTTGTACTCCGCCTCGGTGGTACAGCCGGTCAGGCCGTAGACGGTGTTCCACTCCGGCGTTCCGCCCAGCAGGGCCTGCAGCTGCGCATTGGAGAGATACAGCCGGGTGAACATGTAGTTCTCGGTAATGCCGGTCAGGGTCAGCTGCACACGGCTCCCGTCTGCAGCCTCCACATAGAATGTATCGCCCACGCTCAGCTCCAGATTCAGGGCCGTTTTTTCGGTCAGGATCACGCTGTCCTCTTCAAAGGGAATGGGGTTGTGGCCCACCCGGGTGCGGAAGGTGAAGTATTCGGTCATCCGGGCATCGTCCTCCGCGCCTACGATGCTGACATCGGCGCTCCCGCCCTCTTCATTATAAAGGGTGGTGGACTTTGTGTAGAACGCGCCCCAGCTGTGGACCGCACTGCTGCTGTCCAGCGTGTCGGCAAGGCCCTGCTCCATGGTCAGCGCCTTTTCATCGCTGAGCGAGATGGTGAGATCGTTGTGGGTCAGCTGCCCGGACTGCTTGTCCACGATGGGCAGGATGGAATCCTGAATGCCAAAACCGATCAGCAGCAGCGCCGTGCAGCCTGCCACGCCCAGCACGGTCATGAAGAAGCGCTTTTTGTAGCGGAACAGGTTGCGGGCCGTGGTCTTTTGGGAGAAGCTCATGTGCTGCCACAGCGGGGTGATGTACTCCAAAAAGATGCGCTTGCCTGCCACCGGGGCCCGGGGCAGCAGCAAAGCTGCAGTCTTTTCCTTCAGGCTGGCGCGGCAGGCGCTCCATGTGGCAAAACCGATGACGGCCGCACTGATGGCCACGCTGGCTGCCGCCATGCCGGGGTAAAAGTGCAGCGTGAAGGTGGACATGCTGAAGATCATCTGGTAGGCGTACCAGATGATGAGCGGGAACACCACAAAGCCGATGACCATGCCCACGATGCTGCCCAGCACGCTGGCGCTGAGGGCATAGAACAGATACTTGCCTGCGATCTTTGCGTTGGAGTAGCCCAGCGCTTTCAGGGTGCCCAGCTGCAGGCGGTTCTCGTCCACCATGCGGGTCATAGTAGTAGTGGCCACCAGCGCCGCCACCAGGAAGAAGAACACCGGGAACACCCGTGCAATGGCATCCATGCGGTCGGCATACTGCTCAAAGGTGACAAAGCTCACGGTGGAGCTGCGGTCCAGCACATACCACTCGCCGCTCTTGATCTGGCTCACCTGCTCCTCGGCATCGTTCAGCTGGGCAAGGCCGTCGGCCAGCTGCTGTTCGGCATCGGCCTTCCGGCTCTCGTACTCCGCGCGGGAATCGGCCAGCTGCTGCACGCCGTCGTTGTACTGCTGCCAGCCTTCGTCCAGCCGGGTGCGAGCCGCATCAAACTGGGTGTAGGCTGTGGCCGTGCCGGTGGTGAGCTGCAGCTGCCCCTGCAGAAGCTTTACCTTCATCTGGCGCAGTGCGGCTTTGGCTTCGGTCACCAGCTGCTCGTTGGAAAGGCTGGGTGAAGAGATCAGCCCCTGTGCATACATCTGGCGCTTGCCCTCGTCCAGCTGGGCCTGATAGCCGTTCAGCTGGCCGCTGATGTTGTCGTAAGCATCCTGCGCCTTCTGCAGGGCATCCCGCAGGTCGGTGTATTCCTCGTCGGCGGGTTCGGCCTCGTCCAGCGCCTTCTGCGCGTTGTGCAGAGCCGTTTCGGCATAGCCCAGCAGCGGGTCGGCCACCTTTTTCAGGTTCACCAGCATCTCGATCTGCTGCAGCTGATCCTCAAATTCCAGCAGTTGTTCCTCGCCGCTCACCAGCTCGTCCGCACCGCCCTGCATGGTATCCGGCAGGGCCTTTTTGTTGGCGGCAAGCTCCGCTTCGCCCGCGTCCAGCTGGGCTTTGGCGCTGTCCAGCTGTGCCTGTGCATCGGCCAGCTGCTGCTCTGCCTCCGCAAACTGACGGTCTGCTTCGGCTTTTTTGTCGTTGTACTCGGCCCGGGCGTCGGCCAGCTCTGCACTGGCATCCTCGATCAGCTCCGCCCGCCGGGCCGTGCACTGTGCGCCGCTGATGGCCTTTACCCTTGCGGCTGTGTCATCCACTGCTGCCTGATACGCATCCGAGTAATTATCATACAGGCCGGCATTTTTTACTTTGAGATAGCACGCCGTATAATAATCCGTGGTCAGGCTGCCCTCCGGCAGGAACACAATATCATCCAGCTGGCCGTCACCGGCGGTGCTGCTCTCCTTGTCCGTGGAAAAATGCTGCGGGTCCTGCACGGTGCCCACTACCGTGAACTGCTTCCGGCTCACATGTTCGGTGTCCTCCGGCAGGGTGAGCACCGTGCCCGGCTCCACCGGGTCGCCGTAGCCCATCACATGCACCACGCACTCGTCCGGGGCCTCAGGCATCCGGCCCGACAGCAGCACCAGACGGTTCATATTTTCTGCCGTGTCGGCCCCGGGGTCGGCGGGCAGCTGCTGCAGGCGCACCACCGCCGTCTCGCTCTGGCCCTGCCACTGGGCCTCCACGTCCTGATATTTCACCGGCTGCACAGCCTCCACGCCGTCCACGGCGGCAATGGCGGCAATGTCCTCCTCCGAAAGACCCAGCGTGGACAGCACCCGCAGGTCGAACACGTTCTGCTGCACGTAGTATTTCTGCCCGGCGATGCGCATGCTGGGCGCAAAACTCATCAGGCCGGTCAGCATCATCACGCCCAGCGCTACGATGCCGAACAGCGAGACCATGCGGCTCAGGTTGTCCTTCATTTCCCGCAGGATGTTTTTACGATAACTTTTCAGCACAGCTCTCACCACTCAATCTCCTGCACCGGCACAGGGTGCTCGTTGACCTGATTGGAGACGATCTTGCCGCTGCGCACCTGAATGATGCGGTCTGCCATCGCCGTCAGGGCGGTGTTGTGGGTAATAACGATCACCGTGCGGCCGGTGCGGCGGCAGGTATCCTGCAAAAGGGCCAGCACCTGCTTGCCGGTCTTGTAGTCCAGTGCACCGGTGGGCTCGTCGCAGAGCAGAAGCTTGGGGTTTTTGGCCAGTGCGCGGGCAATGGACACCCGCTGCTGCTCGCCGCCGGAAAGCTGGGCCGGGAAGTTGTTCAGCCGCTCTCCCAGACCCACGCTGCGCAGGGTCTCTTTGGGGTCCAGCGGGTCGCGGCAGATCTCGCTGGCCAGCTCCACATTCTCCAGTGCGGTCAGGTTCTGCACAAGGTTGTAAAACTGGAACACAAAGCCCACATCGTACCGGCGGTAGGTGGTGAGCTCTCTGGCGGTAAAGTGGCTCACGTTCTGGCCGTCCAGCCAGACATTGCCCTCGTCGCAGCTGTCCATGCCTCCAAGGATATTCAGCAGGGTGGTCTTGCCTGCGCCGGAAGGCCCCACGATGATGCAGAACTCCCCCTTATCCACATAGAAATTCAGGTGGTCTGCGGCGGCGATCTTCACACTGCCGGTCTGATAGTATTTGCAAACGTCCTCAAACTCCACAAAATGCTCCATGGCGTTTTTTCCTTTCTATCGGGAATGCATACTGTTTCAATTTAACTATAACATCTCCCGGCAGACTTTGCAAAGACATCTGCGCAAATTTTCAAAAACTTAACAGAAAAGCGCAAAAAGGGCCGCTGCACATCTCTGCGTGCAGCAGCCCTTTCATCATTTGATCTCGGCGGTCAGCGCCCCACGATCAAATCGCGGCGGCAGCGCAGGCCCACGGTGAGGAAGGTGTTTTCGCCCAGTCGGCGCAGCACCACGCGGTCGGTGCCCTTCTGGCCCTCCACCAGCAGAGACAGGTTCAGGGTGGTGGAGCCCTTCTCAGTCTGGACCACCAGCGTGCTCACACCCTCGTTCAGCAGGGTCTGCATGTCCTGCACGGTGGTGCGGAAGGTAGCAGAACCGGCGGGCACATCCAGCGTCAGCACACTGTCCTTCTGGCGGGCAGTGTACAGCACTTCTCTGCCGAACAGGCCCTTGACGGTGTAGCGGGCCTCGCTCTTTTTCGCCGCTGCATCTGCGGACGGGGCGGCCAGCTCATCGCCGGAGATCAGCATGATGTTGCCCTGAATGGGGTTTCCCTCCGGTGCGCCGTAGCCGCCGTAGGTGGGGTCCTTTTCGCCGATCGCCACATCGGCGCTGTGCAGGGCGATATCCCCCTGCACCATCTGCTCCTGCGGGGGCAGATAGCCTGCGGCAGCAGGGTCGTTGATGTCTGCCTCTGCGGCAAATGCGCCCACGCTCAGCATAGCGGCAGCACCCAGCACTGCAGCGGTGGTGGTGACGGTACGGACAAATTTATGGTTCAGTTTCATTTGGAATACCTCCGTTGACGGCGGTTTTGCACCGCACATTTTTGTTTTGTGGAAAACCATGGTCTGCCATGCGGTGTAATACAAAACCGCCGCATCTGTCTTATAAACGGATGCGGCGGCGGGATTATTGCAGCAGGCTAAAAAAAATTTTTGGCAGCTCTGCCGCCGGGGTCACTGGGCCTGTGCCGGTTCCCGGTTCAGGATCTCCATGAACTCCTCGCCGGTGATGGTCTCCTTCTGGTACAGATACTGTGCCAGCTCGTCCAGCTTGGCGCGGTTGTCGGTCAGGATGCGGACAGCCTTTTCGTGCTGGGCCCGGACCAGCTCCACCACCTTCTGGTCGATCTCGCGCTGGGTCTGGGCCGAGCAGGCCAGCGAGGTGTCGCCGCCCAGATACTGGTTGTTCACGGTCTCCAGCGCCACCATGTCAAAGTCCTTGCTCATGCCGTAGCGGGTAAGCATGGCGCGGGCAAGCTTGGTGGCCTGCTCAATATCGTTGGAGGCACCGGTGGTGATGGATCGGAACACCACTTCCTCGGCGGCGCGTCCGCCGGTAAGGGTGGCGATCTTGTTTTCCAGCTCTTCCTTGCTCATCAGGTAGTGGTTGCCCTCGTCCACCTGCATGGTGTAGCCCAGTGCGCCGGAGGTGCGGGGGATAATGGTGATCTTCTGCACAGGGGCAGAGTTGGATTGCTTGGCCGCCACCAGTGCATGGCCGATCTCGTGGTAGGCCACGATGCACTTTTCCTTATCGGTGAGGATAGAATTCTTCTTCTGGTAACCTGCAATGACCACCTCGATGCTCTCCTCCAGATCGGCCTGGGTCACGCTCTTGCGGCCTGCACGCACGGCGCGCAGGGCTGCTTCGTTGACGATGTTGGCAAGTTCCGCACCGGAGGCACCGGAGGCCATGCGGGCCACGGTGTTGAAGTCGATGCCCGGGGCCAGCGCCACCTTTTTGGCGTGCACTTTCAAAATCTCTTCGCGGCCCTTAAGGTCGGGCAGCTCCACCGGCACACGGCGGTCAAAACGTCCGGGACGGGTCAGCGCCGGGTCCAGCGAATCCGGGCGGTTGGTAGCCGCCAGAATGATGACGCCGGTGTTGCTCTCAAAGCCGTCCATCTCGGTGAGCAGCTGGTTCAAAGTCTGCTCACGCTCGTCGTTGCCGCCGAGATTGCCGCTGTTGCGCTTCTGACCGATGGCATCGATCTCATCGATGAACACGATGCAGGGGGCCTTTTCCTTGGCCTGCCGGAACAGGTCGCGCACCTTGGATGCGCCCATGCCCACGAACATCTCCACGAATTCAGAACCGGAAATGGAGAAGAACGGCACGTTGGATTCGCCTGCCACGGCCTTAGCCAGCATGGTCTTGCCGGTGCCCGGAGGGCCCACCAGCAGGATGCCCTTGGGCATGGATGCGCCAATGCTCTCGTACTTGCCGGGGTCGTGCAGGTAATCCACGATCTCCTGCAGGTTTTCCTTAGCTTCATCCTCACCGGCAACATCCGCAAAGCGGATGCCGTGGGTGGACTGCACATAGACCTTGGCGTTGGACTTGCCCACGCCGCCGAACATCATGGACCCCGGGCCGCCGCCGGCCTTTTCCATCAGCTTTTTGTTCATCTGGTTGCCGATGAAGCTGAACAGCAGGATGGGCAGCACAAACCAGATCAGGAAATTGAGCATCGGCGACCCCTGCTCCACGATCTCGCTGGAAAACTGTGCTCCGGCATCATACAGGCGCTGGGTAAGCTCCGGGTCGTTCATCAGGCCGGTCTTGTAGACCTGCTTTTCCTCTTTATCGGTAAAAATGATCTGGTTGGATTCAATATCCACACGGCCGATGTTCTTTTCCTCGGTCATGGTCATAAAGGTACCGTAGTCCACTTCCTCCACCTGACGCTCGCTCATCCACGGCAGCAGCACAAGGTTGAGCAGCAGCAGGACCGCCAGCACGATGGCGTAGTAGATCGCCAGCGGCTTTTTGGAAGGCTTGACTTCTTTCATGTGGCAATTCCTCCAGATCGGAAGAGCACACGTCTGAACTCCAGTCACCTGCCATGATCT
>OCHS01000232.1_pt1 | contig 8833 bp, 6 predicted proteins | sample 1538491 | NCBI WGS metagenome assembly OCHS01 (sample SAMN04571700, study PRJEB22368) | human gut metagenome | biome: human gut; material: stool | host: Homo sapiens | place: Luxembourg | collected 2012-10-05 | reverse complement strand
AGACGTGTGCTCTTCCGATCTATATTCGTATAATTCCTCTTTTATTTAATTAACAAGTTAATATTTAGAGAAAATGAAAGAATTTGATTATTATGATGATGACATCACATTAGATGATGTTATCACACCTGAAATCATTGAGGATGAGGATCCTGATGGGTTAATAGGAGTAATTCCTGACAATTCATTAGATGAGACTGAACCTGAGGAGTCAAGTGGATTAATTCCATATGAAGTTGAATTGACTAAATCTTATGATGAAATAACTAGAAGTGATGATATAGAATTAGCAGTTAGTTTAGTAGTAGCAGCTAACCCTCAACATAGCAATGGTAATACTATTGATAAAATTGTTATGGGTATTCTTCATAAACAAGGTAAATCTAGAATGCAGAATTCATATTCTACTGGATTATTAAGAGGTTATGAAGTAGACTCAGTATTAGAGGAGGATGACAATGGAGAATTTAATGAAAAAGTTACTGAAGCTTATAGAGATCTAGTGTCTAGATTTATAGAGAGTTTAGCTACTGCTGATTTATCAAATGATAATGCAGCTAACAAAAGAAGGAAGCAAAGAAGATTACCTGCATTCTTAATATTCTTATTTTCTAATAATATGTATAACTTTGTGCTAAATTGTCCTACATTACCTGATGACTATAAGATGCAAGTTAATGATGCTCTTAGGAGAATAAATGATACTAAATACGAATTAGTAGAAGAACTTGCTCAGAAGTATGAAGCAGCAGGTAGGGATGAGGTAGCTAAAAGAGTTAGACAACTTCAACTAGCTTGGTTTGAGAAAGAACCTGCTGAAATATTGAATGCTGCTGAATATAGAGATTTAAATCTTACAGTTGATGACGTTAATATATACAAATCAATAAGAAGTAAATATACTAATACGTCAACTTCAATAACTCAGGAGGTAGCTAGTGAACTTATAGAGGTAGTAATAGATCCAGAAGCAGGAATATCTGAAAAGTTAAAAGATAAAGTTAGAGCTGAAGCTATTAACGATGTCAAAGAACAGTTCAGAGAATTTGCTGAGAATTCAGAAGAAGATAATAGAATAGCAATTGAAATATTACATCATTAATTATGGCATCATTAGAAATATTAACAGATGAGGCTATTATAGATTATACTAGAACAGGTAATAAGAATAGAATCCTAACGGATGATAGAGATATAAACCTGAAGTATCGTCCATTTAGACCTTATAAAGGAGGAGTGTATGATGTAGAGATATTTGGTTCACCATTTGAGGATCAATGTATCTGTGGTAAGATTAGAACAGTATCATCAGAACCATGTCCTGAATGTGAAGCTAGAGTTTATACTAAAGAAGAAGGATTAAGAAGATTTGCGAGAATCGAATTACCTTTTTATTATCTTAACTCTCTTAGATATGATATATTTAAAGAGTTCTTTGATGATGTATTTTCTAAAAGTATAATAACTTTAAAATTCTCTAAATCAGATTTAAAAGGTACTGGATGGGTAGTTCCAGGTGCTCCTAAAAAACTATCAATAAAAGTATTTGATACTTGTCAATTTGAGTATAATCCAGATCAGAAAGAATTGACAATATCAGAGTTCATAACTGATGTTGACAAATGTAGTTATGAAGGATTGATAAAAATTATGGAGGATTATTTCCCTAATAGAGTTACTGAGTTAAAAACTTATATCAATAGGTTGTATTTAGTAATGCCTGCTATGATGAGACCATTTTCGTTCACATTGATAGGAGGTCAAAGGAAAATAGGGATTCATAAATTAACAACTTGGTATAGTATAGTACTTAAATTCTGTTGTTCAAAGAATAGAAATGCTAATGAATTAAATTATGATAAAGTAATTAATTCATTAGGAACTCCAGGTGAAAAGGTAAAGTATACTGCATTACTAAGAGCTATGTTGAATGCGGGACGTAAACAAGCTACTGAATTACTCAATACTAGTAAACAAAATCTAGCTCGTGATTTATATTCAGTTAGAACTAAAAATTCAGCTCGTTGTCCTATTGTTCCATCAACTACAGCTCCTATTGATGAGATATCAATACCAGTTCACTTAGCGTATGAAATGTGTAGATCAGGATTTATTAAATATTTAATTAATGAATTGAACTTTACTGAGGATGAAGCTATCAAAAGTACTAAGGTAGAAGTTCTTAATCCTGAAACACAAAAATTATTCAAGGAGTACGCTGAAAGACAATGCGTTGTTATAAATAGACCTCCAACATTGCATGAGTATAATATGATAGGTATGAAGCTAAGAGTTAATGACTCTTATGCAATGGAATTACCTATCCAGTTATGTGCACCTCTAAGTGGAGACTTTGATGGCGACCAATTAGCTATTCATCTAATACCTGAAGAAATAGCTGAAGATACAATGAAAAAACTATCTCCTAGATATGTTAGATTGTATAAGAAAAATTTGGAACCTATTAATGTCCCAAGTCATGAAACCCTTAATGGTCTAGCATTAGCTACTCAAGTAGAATTTGATCCTGAGCATCCTGAAGAATTAAAGGATCCTCAGTTACTATATACTAGCTATGTAGATTTATTAAAGGACGTTGAGGTAAATAAAAAATTATCAGCTAATAGACTGATAGTATTTAATGGAAAAGTAGGAGAGTTAGAATATAAAAATCAACCTACTACACTAAGTAGATTGAGAATATCAAAAATATTAAATGCAGATATTGACACTATACCTGGAGTATTAGAGAAACCTCTAACTAGGTTAGATAGTGATTCAGTAGCTAAACTTGTCATTTATATGCAACAATTCCCTGAATATGTTGAAAGAATGCAAGAACTACAAAAATATGCCTTGATGGTAGTTACTAGAAAAGGTGTAGTAACATTTGATTTTGATACATTATATGCTAACACTAAAACTGATACTTATAAGGAGATAAAGAGAATATCTGAGGATCCTAAACTCACTGATCAGCAGAAACTTCTTATGATGAATGAGAAATATAAGGATTATATTAATGAGGTAAAAGAATCGATTAGAGATGATGTTAAAAAGGATATAAAACTTGCTAACAGAGTAAAAATAGATTCTATTACTGCCATGGTAGCTCCTTCATTAATAGTATCAGGAGTTGATGAGAAACCTGTAATAACTAAAGGAACTCTTATTGATGGTATGACTGAGAAAGATTATGCTTATCATGCTATAGAGAATAGATCCCTTCAGTCATTGAAAGTTTCAGGTACTCCTAGCTCAGGGTATTTGTCAAGACAATTAAGATTCTTGATGAATGACTATGTATATAAGGTAGGTGAAGATCCAGATAATACATGTATCATGCTACCTAAATATAGATGTCAAGGAAGAACTGCTCCTAATGGGAAGAAATATCCTAAATTCTCAGGAAAACCTGATGAAAGTGATGTAGTTCCAGTGAGATCTATTATTACTAAATATAAGAATCCTCTGGAAGTAACTACTGACCTTATTAGTGACCTATATGACGATTTTGAGGATGGAAGTCCAATAGGAATGTCATTTGGTACAGGGCTAACACAATCAATGACACAAAAAGCTTTGTCCTTAAAGCATGGAGGACATGAGCGAGTTATTGATGAATCAGGATATTTAAGAGCTCCTAAATTATGTAAAGCTAGAGAAGATGGGAAATATCTTATTCTTACTTCAGGTGGGGAAGAATTAAAATATCCTATTCCTAAGAATTTTGTATTTAATGATCAACCTAAATTTAAGAAGGGTGATATAGTAGGTACTGCATACTCTACAACATCACCAATCTACTATCTTAATTCATTAATTAGATTAATGAGAGCTAGAGGATCAGATGGTACTCGTTATTTTGAGAAGGATAATGTACTAGTATCTGATTGTTATGCAGTAGAAACTGGAGCTATCTCCTATGAATTAAATGGTGATAATGAAATAGTAGTAAGAATCGGAAATGTAGAGTATGATTATGAACCTAATTCAATATATTACTATCCTGAAGGTACTATTATAAATAAGTACCAAAGATTTTGTTCAGGAGTAGCTAATATGCCTAATGTTATTAGGAAATTTAATAATGATCTACCTAGTATTTATAGAGTATTTAGACATCAATTCTATGAGATACTTCCTAGTGGATTCAATGGAAAAGAATACCTTAGGGATGGAGCAGATAGAGAGGAGTTAATAGAGATGGCATTTATATCTCTTACTAAAGTTAATAGAAATAGTGATAGTATTATAGAGAAGATAGATTTCCAAGGCACTAATAGAGGTGTAATGGATAGTGATTCATTCTATACTTTATTATCTTATGGATATTCAGGTAAGATTATAAATAGAGCATTAAAAGGTACAGTAGAACTGAAAGGTGATGCTATGTCTAGTACTGTTCTAGGATTATTATTAAATAATACCTTAGACGAATAAACTAAAACTTGTAATGAATGGGAACTATTAAATTAGAATTAGATCTACCTGATTTTAAAGATCATGTAGAAGTAAAAGTAATAATAACTAGGGATGGTACCGTAATGGTACCTCCTAGTACTAATGAATCAATAAAAGAGGTATCAAAATTAGTAAGTAATTCTCCAATAGAGGATCTAAATACTAATAATGTTCAAATACCTCAATCAATGATTAGTGGTACTTATTAATTAACATTAAATAATATGGATAATAGTAATGATACATATTATATAATATATTTATCTTATGAAATATTTTCTGATGTACTGAATTGTCCTGATGAAGATATAAGTAATGCTAGAAATATATTATATGATAGACTAAGTACTAGTATCCCTAGAGATAAGTATGATATATTTAATTCATCCATAGTAACCTATCAACTACCTGACAACTATAATTATTTAGTTACTTATAGTTCTTATATAAGGTCAGTTGAAGGGTTACCAATGGAGGAATATGTAGCTGCTAGAGATATTAGGGATACTGTTAAAAGAGAACTTGAGGATTTCTTCGAGTCTATAAACTGTGAATATAAATCGTTAAATATTAAAGCACTAGTTTAAATGAGCAATTTTAATGACTATTTTAAGTCAGCAGGTCTTAAAAGAATAGTAGATAAATTTATAACAGACGCAGATATTTATAATCCAGATTATAAAATAACTAAATTATCTTATAAGATACTGGATGATCCAGGATATCCTGCTAGTTATTATTTTGAGAATGATCTAACTTCTGAATTTAAGATACTAGTTGAATATGAATTAAATAATTCAGGTGACACTTTAGAAGCTGAGTTCTCTGTACCTAAAGAATTAGATGGAACATTTATTATTAATGGTACATATAGAATATCGACTTCAAAATTAGGTAAAGATCTTGAATGTAGGATATATAACCAAGGTGGAGGTGCTAGGCAAGTAATATTTGACTATTTTAGGTATTATAATATAGATGATAAAGAATTAGTTATTAAAAATATTGATCCTAATTTAGGGATAAGTGATAAGAATTTAAACATCCCTTACAATGAAATAAATTCATCATTAGAAGGTGAAAAGAAAGAAGCTTTAAAATTAACTGAGAAACAATCAAAGAAATTTCAGATAAAATTGGATTTAGATGAGTATCCTGAGTATATAACTCAAGAACTCATTGATAAATGCATAGAATTAGGTGATGATAGGGTGCATGATTTTATAATAGATAAAACTATTGATTCAGTTCCTACATCATTTATGAATTTCTTATTTAAATCAGATAATGGAGCTAATTTTTATAGTGTAAGGAAGAAAATTCGTTCTTATTTTATAAAATACAATAAATTAAATCTTAATAGTATTACATCACTATGTAATAGGTATTTTAGGTTAGGAAGTGCTGAACTTCAGATACCTCCTGGAGTAAATCCTATTAATTTAGATAGCTTTAAATCAAAAATACAATTAAATCCATCAGTAGCATATAATACTACTATGACTGACTTAATTGATATAGCTGATACTCCTATTAATAATAATACCAATCTTCAGAATTCATTGACTGTATCATGTCATATATCTGATGATGGGAATATATTATTTGATGTGTATGATAAAGATTTTAAGAAAATAACTATTCAGTATTATGATTATCTAAACTCTAAAGTAGTAGCTAGTGAATATGTAGATTATGATACTAATACATTGAAACCTAATGAGAATAATCAGGTAGAAGTTAAATTTAGGATGAAACGGAGGATGGTTGATGTATCAGAAATAGATCTAATAGATTTACATCCTGATTACAGATTATCATCTACTTCTAGAAGAATACCATTTATAAACTACACTGACTCAGTACGTGTTTCTATGGGAACTTCTATGTTAAAACAATCAGTATTCTTAATAAATAATGAGAAACCTTTAGTAGATACTGGAAATAATGAAGAACTAGAAGAAAATGTATTAAATGAGAAATTTACTGGGACTTCAGGTACTGTAACTGATATAACTGAAAGTGATGTCATAATCAGGTTAGATGATACAGGAAATGAAGTAAAGTATCCTAGGAAAACAGCTATTAAATCAATCCATGATATATCAGTTTATACTGAACCTAAAGTAAAAATAGGTCAAAAAGTGAAAACTGGAGATATAATATTAGGAGGAGTTGGTATTGAAAAGGATACAGTTAAACCTGGATTAAATACTAATGTCTTGTATCATGCATATAAAGGTTTAGTAAATGAGGATGCAGTAGTAGTATCTGAAGCTTATGCTGATAGAATGGCTCATTACTCAGTTATTGATCTATCTATTGATATTAGGACTAATTCATCATTAAAATGGATACTTCCTATTGGAACTAAAGTAAAATCTAAAGATCCAGTAGTAATGACATATAAAGCTGTAAAATTGAATGAAATCAATAGACTAATGAATGAAAGATTAGGTTCATTACTTGGAAGTGATTTATCAAATTATACCGAGGAATACAATCTTATAGTACCTAATAACATTGATTATGCTACAGTATCAGATGTTAAAATAGTAAAAAATACTAATCCTGAAATACCTAAGAAGGTAAAAGCACCTGACTATTCATTCAGTGAAGCTAGTCAACCTATAATTGATGAGTATGAAAAAACTTTTGATAGAAGTATTATCTATGAGAATTTCCCTGAATATATTGCATCAGATAGAATAAGGGATTTTGTTATAGATAGTAAGTCTTATAAAGTAGTATATACCATAAAAGTACGATTAATTCAGTATAATAGACTGAAAATTGGAGATAAGTTGACAAACAGGTACGGTGGAAAAGGTGTAATCTCAAAAGTAGTTCCTACTGAGAAGATGCCTATTGTTAATGGTAGAAGAATAGAGGTAGTACTTAATCCCTATTCAACTATTGGTAGAAAAATACCATCAGTTATTATGGAAGTAGCTTTATCAAACATAGCAATAAAACTTTATGACCTGGTAGAAGATCTTAAAAGAACTAAGACTGGTCAAAAGAAAATATTGCCGTTAGTAAATAAATACTACAATAATAAGTATGGTGATGACTTAGATTCATTCTTAAAACTTCACTCAGAAAAAGGATTAGAATTATATTCATTTAATGTAGGTAGTTATAGTAAATTCACTCCAGACTTGTTAAAACAGTGGATGACTGAATTAGGAGTTAGTACTCAATCAAAAGTATTAATGCCTAAGGAGGAGTTAACTGATTTGGATGAGTTAAAGAGAGAGTTACCTGAGGATGAGTACAATTCTATAGTTGAGTCTATGAAAGGTCAGTTTGAAGAAGTAGATAAACCTCTTATGACTGGAAATATGACAATGGTAAAATTATATCATTGTCCTGAGTATTCCAATAAGGTTACCACTGATATGACTGATGTTAAATTCAATGATCCTTTAATGGGTAGAGGTAGATATAGACGTGAGGGTCAAAAAATCGGAGAAATGGAGCTGGCAGCTCTTCTTGCTAGAAAAGCTAATAAGTTTGTCGATGCATCACGAGCAGAATCAGCTAAAGTTGATAACCAATTATTCTTGAACAATCTTCTAGGATTAGGAATGAGAGTAGTTGATGATAGTGGTTATAACATCGGAGGTGGAGATTTAAAAACATCCATTAATAAGATGAAAAATAAGTATAAAGTTAAATAGGTAGAATGATGAATAGTTGTATAATGTTAGCTGTATCTTTACATACTCCAACTGATTTGGATAGTATAATTGATAATAGCGATCTTAGAGAGGATGGATTAGTAAAAGATTCTCATATAACAATCCTATTTGACAAAGTGAAGGAGATACCTCGTGATGAGGTACTCCCTTCCATTAGTGAAATATTAGGAGATGAGGATTACTTGGTATTTTTAGAAGTACTAAAAGATAATAATAAGTTTAAATTAACTGACATATTTGAACTTAGTACTTTTGAGAATGGTGATTCTGATTATTTGATAATGAGACTTAAACCTAACAATGAAATGTATCAAGTTCTTAGTAAACTAAATTCAGGTTTAATTAAGAAATATGGAACTGAAAGTGATTTTATTACATATAAACCTCATATGACTTTAGCTGAAATGATTCCAGGTACTGCTAGTAAATATCTTAATAATAAGAAATTAGAAGCTGTACTAAAGGATTCAAAAGTGGGATTTGAAGATATTATTATATCTTATGGTCATGACGAAGGTAAATACGATAAATATAATATTACTACATTCCATGCTATAGAAAGATTGTTCAGAGAATGATTATAATTTAAGTAGGAGGTTATAACCTCCTACTTATTTTTTTACATAAAACCTGCCAATAAACCCCCTAGAACCTTAAGTATGTAA
>OCHS01000228.1_pt1 | contig 8876 bp, 8 predicted proteins | sample 1538491 | NCBI WGS metagenome assembly OCHS01 (sample SAMN04571700, study PRJEB22368) | human gut metagenome | biome: human gut; material: stool | host: Homo sapiens | place: Luxembourg | collected 2012-10-05 | reverse complement strand
ACTGGAGTTCAGACGTGTGCTCTTCCGATCTCGGTAAAATAGAGCCGAAAGGAGAGAAAACAATGGCAATTCGAGTGACAGTGTGGAACGAGTACCTGCACGAGGTGCAGTTCCCGGAAGTGGCAGAGGTGTACCCCAAGGGCATCCACGGGTGCATCGCGGACTTTTTGAAGGACGCGGGCATGGAGGTGCGCACCGCCACCCTGAAGGAGCCGGAGCACGGCTTGACCCAGGAAGTGCTGGACAACACCGATGTGCTGATCTGGTGGGGGCACATGGCCCATCATCAGGTGGCGGACGAGATCGTGGACCGGGTGCACAAGCGCATCCAGGAGGGCATGGGCCTGATCGTGCTCCACTCCGGGCACGCTAGCAAGATCTTCCAGAAGATCTGCGGCACCAATTCCGGCATGCTGAAGTGGCGGGAAGACGGGGAGAAGGAGATCCTGTGGGTAGTGGACCCCAGCCATCCCATCGCGGACGGCCTGGATGAGAAGATTATCATTCCCCACGAGGAGATGTACGGCGAGCACTTCAACATTCCCCAGCCGGATGAGCTGGTGTTCATCAGCTGGTTCGAGGGCGGCGAGGTGTTCCGCAGCGGGTGCTGCTACCACCGTGGCAAGGGCAAGATTTTCTACTTCCGTCCCGGCCACGAGGTGTTCCCCATCTATCATCAGCTGGAGATCCAGCATGTGATCATCAACGCGGTGAAGTGGGCCGCGCCGGTTCAGTTCCCGCAGGAACATTATGGAAACCTGCCTCCTGTGGTGGAGGTCCACGGAAAGATGGAGCACAGCATTGCGGGGTTGCATGAGAAAAAGGACTGATAAGGCCAGGGGCTGGAGATGGGTTCTCCAGTCCCTCCTAACAAGGAGGAGTATTGTATGAACTACAAAAAGTTAGGCAAAAGCGGAGTGGAAGTATCGGAGCTGATCCTGGGGTGCTGGGCCATGGGAGGGGACTACTTTGGCGCCACAGAGGACGAGAGCTCCCTGGAAGCGCTGCAGGTGTCCTATGAGAACGGGGTCAACACCTTTGACACAGCGGAGATCTACGGCAGCGGGCGTTCCGAGCGGGTGGTGGGAGAAGCCGCCCGGCGGATCGGCCGGGAGAAGGTGAAGATCATCTCCAAGGTGTTCAAGCCCTCCATGGCCCACGACAAGATGGTGAAGGCCTGCGAGGACAGCCTGTCCCGCCTGGGGACGGACTATCTGGACGTGTACTTTCTGCACTACCCCATCCCGGAGGAGGAAGTGAGCATCCAGGAGCGGATGGAGACCATGACGGAGCTGAAGAAAGCGGGGAAGATCCGCGCCATCGGGCTTTCCAACTTCTCCCTGGAGGAGATGAAGGCGGCCATGAAGTACGGGCAGGTGGACGTGATCCAGCCCTGCTACAGCCTGCTGTGGCGGTACGACGAGGAGCTATTGAAGTTCAGCCGTGAAAACGATATCGCGGTCATCCCCTACAGCACCCTGGCCCAGGGGCTGCTGACCGGGAAGTACAAGAAGGGGGCCACCTTCACGGACGGGCGCAGCCGTGCCGCGCTGTTCCAGCCGGAGAACTACGACCGCGCCCTGGAGGTGACGGAGGTGCTGGCAAAGGCCAGCGCCAAGTATGGGAAGACGCCGGCCCAGGGTGCCATCGCCTGGCTGCTGCAGACGCCCGGGGTGACGGCGCCCATCGTGGGCGCGAAAAACGGGAAGCAGGCGGCGGAGAATATCCAGGCCTCTGGGTGGCAGTTCTCAGAGGAGGACTACGAGGCCATCGACCGGGCCAGCCGGGAGTTCACAGAGGGCCTGCCCCATTACACCCTGTTCTTCAACACCAACACAGCGGACTGAGAGAAAGGAGTCGTTTGAGATGCCATTGGTAAAGGTCAACGACCTGCTGCGGCACGCCACGGAGAACCACTACGGCGTGGCGGCGGTGAACGTGTGCAACTATGAGACCATCAAGTGGGTGGCGGAGGCTGCGGGCCGGGAGCGGATCCCCGTAATCATCCAGTTCTACCCGGGGTTTGAGAAGTACATCGCCTTAAAGCATGTGGCGGCCATCGCCAAGGAGTTCGCGGAGAAGTCGGAGGTGCCCATCGGGGTGCACCTGGACCACTCAGCGGGGTACGGCATCGCTGTGGGGGGCGTGCGGGACGGGTTCCCCTCAGTGATGGTGGACGGGTCGGCCCTGCCCTATGAGGAGAACGTGGCGCTGACCGCGGCAGTGGTGCAGGCGGCAGGCGTGTTCAACGTGGACGTGGAGGCGGAGCTGGGCCATGTGGGGTCCGGGGCAAATGTGGACGACATTGTCAACGCGGACCACTACACCAACGTGGAGCAGGCGGTGGAGTTCGTGGAGCGAACCGGGTGCGGGTCCCTGGCGGTGGCGGTGGGCAACGCCCACGGGGCCTACGTCCAGACGCCCAACCTGGACTTTGAGCGGATCGCCGCGCTGCGGAAAGCGCTGCCCATCCCGCTGGTGCTCCACGGGTGCTCGGACATCCCCCACGAGCAGCTGCAGGAGAGCGTGCGGCTGGGGATGAGCAAGTTCAACATCGCCACGGAGTACTTCCGGGCCTGCTACGCCAGCGTGGAGAAGCAGGTGGCCGCGGGAGAGGCCAAGGGGAACCTGTTCGGCCTGATGAACGCGGCGGCGGAGGACGCCATCGAGTTTGTGCGGGGGAAGATGCGGCTTTTAAACCCCAACAAGTTTTCATTTTAAGGGAAGGCCCACAGGGGGCCTTTAGGAGGAATTGTTTTGAAACGGTTTGAAGTGGCAGGGTACGACATGCCCTGCGTGGACCTGGCGGTGAACGTGGACGTGTTCCCCAAGCCCAACGGGGGCACAGGGGTGCGGGCCATGAGCTGGCAGGGCGGCGGGAAGGTGGCCTCCGGGATGGTGGCCTGCGCCCGCCTGGGAGCCAAGTGCGCCATGATGGGCGCGGTGGGCAGCGACGACTACGGGCAGTTCTGCATCCGGGACTTTGAGCGCCACGGCATCGACGTCAGCGGGATGAAGGTGCGGGAGGGGGAGACCACCTCCCTGTCCATCGTGCTCAGCGACCGGGAGACCGACGGCAGGAGCATCGTGTACCGGCGGGGCACGGCCCAGCCCCCCAGCTTCGCGGAGCTGGACGAGGGCATTTTGGAGGACTGCCAGTGGTTTTTCGTGGCCCACATGACGGCGGCCTCGGTGGAGGCCATGCACCACGCCAAGGCGGCGGGGGCCAAGGTCATTGTGGACGCGGACAGCTTCTCCTCGGAGATGATGGACAACATCCAGAACATCGACGTGTTCATCGGGTCGGAGTTTTTCTACAATGCCCTGTTCCGGGACAAGGACTACGAGAAGAACTGCAGGGCCCTGTGTGAGAGAGGGCCTTCCATCGTGGTGTTCACCCTGGGGGCCAAGGGGTGCGTGGGCTACAGCCCGGAGGAGGGGTACTTTGAGATGCCCTCCTTCGACGTGCCGGTGGCGGACACCGTGGGCGCCGGGGACGTGTTCCACGGGGCCTATGTGGTGGGGCTGCTGCGGGGGCTGTCCCCAAAAGAGGCGGCTAGGCTTGCCACGGGGGTGTCCTGCATCAAGTGCACCCGCATCGGGGGCCGGGCGGGCATCCCGGACTGGGACACCGTGCAGAAGTACTTGCAGACCGGCGAGATCGACTACACAGAGATCGACCAGCGTGTGGAATTTTACGGGAGGAAATTGCAGCTATGAGAAAACAGCACATCGTGTTGGGCGTGGCGCCCACCAAGCGGAGCTTTTTGAGCATGGAGGAGGCCAAGCGCCAGAAGGACAAGTTCATGGGGGTGATCCGGCAGATCCACCCGGACGTGGTGGAGATTGTGGACATCGACGATTTGTGCGAGAACGGCATCCTGTACGAGACGGAGAAGATCCCCCAGGTGGTGGAGAAGTTCAAGAAGGCGGGGATCGACGCCCTGTTCACGCCCCACTGCGACTTTGGCGAGGAGCAGTGCGCGGCGGGGGTGGCGGCGGCCCTGAAGGTGCCCACCCTGATGTGGGGCGCCCGGGACGAGCGGCCCAACACGGACGAGAGCCGGGGCCGGGACACCCAGTGCGGCATGTTCGCCTGCACCAAGGTGATGAAGCGGTTCGGGGTGCAGTACAGCTACATCTGGAACTGCGAGACGGAGAGCGAGGACTTCAAGCGGGGCTTTGACCGGTTCATCCGGGTGGTGGCCGTGGTGAAGACGGTGAAGAACCTGCGCATCGCCAAGTTCGGGGCCCGGCCCGTGCCCTTTATGAGCGTGATGGCCAACGAAGGGGATTTGGCCACCAAGTTCGGCATCACGGTGGTGCCCGTGTCCCCCACGGCCATTGCCGCCCGCATGGACGAGCTGATCCAGGGCAAGGATGAGCGCCTGGCGGAGTACCTGGCGGACGTGAAGGGCCGGATGGACACCTCCTCCATGGAGGAGGACAAGGTCACCCGGGCCGCGGCGGCCAAGCTGGCGGTACAGGACCTGATGGAGAAGAACCACTGCACGGCCGGCGCCATGGAGTGCTGGAGCGCGGTGCCCATTCTGGGGGTGCCCATCTGCATGACGTTGGGGGAGATGGCCGACGAGGGCATGCCCATCTCCTGCGAGACGGACATCAACGGGGCGGTGACCCTGGCCATGCTCCAGGCGGTGACCCTGGGCAAGGAGTCCAGCTTCCTGGCGGACCTGACCATCCGCCACCCCCAGAACGACAACGCCGAGCTGCTGTGGCACTGCGGGCCCTTCCCCTACTCGCTGAAGGACGCCGGCTGCCAGGCCCGGCTGGTGGGCGGCCAGGAGCGCTTTGAGCTGAAGAAGGGGGACATCACCGTGTGCCGGTTTGACGACTGTGATGGGAAGTACTACCTGTTCGGCGGCGAGGGCCGGGCGGTAGAAGGCCCTGAGACCAACGGCACTTATGTCTGGTTTGAGACGGACAACTGGAAGCGCTGGGAAGAGAAGCTGATGTTTGGGCCTTACATCCACCATGTGGGCGGCATCTACGGAAACTACAAGCCCGTCCTGCGGGAGGCCGCGCGCTATCTCGGCCTCATTTTCGATGACGCCGACGAGCAGGGCGTTTACAGTTTGTGAGGGAGGGACGTGTTATGAGAGAGATACATCCCCAGGCCCTGGACCGGGAGGCGTTCCGGCCCTACGGCGACTTTATGGACCTGCTGCGTGTGCCCCAGATCGAGAGGCGGGAGGGGGACAACATCTTTGCCCCGGACCTTTTGAAGCTCCATTTGGACGGGCGGATGCCCGCCTCCGTGTGCGTGGCGCGGGTCTCGGAATGTGAGAGGGTCATCTCCGCCCTGGAGTACCACCAGTTCACCTGCGAGGGCATCCTGCCCCTGGATGGGGACATTGACATCTTTGTGGGCCCCTCCAGCTTCCGGGTGGACCCGGAGACGGTGGTGGCCTTCCGGGTGCCCAAGGGCACTTTTGTCCGCCTCAACCCCGGCGTGCTCCACGGCCGCCAGTTCGTGGTGGACTCCCCGGAGGTCAACGTCCTCATCCTCCTCCCCGAGCGCACCTTCGGCAACGACTGTACCTTCTTCCCCTTGAAGGGCGAGGAGCAGATCCGCATTACACTGTGAGGAGGGCAACCATGAATCTTCAGGCCATCCAACACATCCCGGTGAGCAATTACGCGTTCCCTGTCTCAGAGAAGGAGTTCAAGGTCCGCCTGCGGGTGGCTAAGGGCGACTTGGACCGGGCGCGCCTCGTCATTGGCAACAAGTACCTGTGGCATACCCGGAAGGAGTTCCCCATGGAGGTGGCTGGCTCCGACGGGCTGTTCGATTACTACGAGTGTGTGTACCAAGTGGAAGACCCCCGCATCGCCTATTATTTCATTTTGGACAAAGGGGATGAGGAGTGGTTTTACGGGGACAACGGCCTGGTGCAGCCTGGCACCACCAACATTGAGGAGGACGAGGCGGCTGCTTTTGTCAACTTCCAGTTTCCCTTTGTCAATTCGATTGATGTGCACAAGGCGCCCTCCTGGGTGAACAGCGCGGTGTTTTACCAGATCTTCCCAGAGCGCTTCTGCAACGGAAAACCGGAGCTCTCCCCCCAAGGGGCCGCTCCCTGGGGGAGCAAGCCGGACCGGGTAAATTTTATGGGGGGAGACCTGCCCGGCATCACCGAGAAGCTGCCTTACCTGGAGGAGTTGGGCGTCAATGCCCTGTACCTCACCCCCATCTTTGAGGCCCAGTCCAACCACAAGTATGACACCATCGACTACACCCGCCTGGATCCCCACTTTGGTGAGGAGTCCGACCTGGTGGAGCTGATCAATCAGGCGCACAAGCGGGGCATCCGCATCATTTTGGACGGGGTGTTCAACCACTGCGGCGGCGGGTTCCGCCAGTTCCAGGATGTGGTGGAGCACGGGGAGCAGTCCCCCTTTAAGGACTGGTTCTACATCCGGGAGTTCCCCGTCTCCTTCGACCCCATCAACTTCGACGCCTTCGGCACCACCCCCTATGTGCCCAGCCCCTGGGTTACAAAGGATATCCCCGTGGAGAGGCTGAAGCGGATGTGCATGCCCAAGCTGAACACGGAAAATCCCCAGGTGAAGGAATATCTGCTGGGGGCCGTGGCCAAGTGGACCCGCATGGGCATTGACGGCTGGCGGCTGGATGTGGCTACCGAGGTGGACTCCCACTTCTGGAGGGAGTTCCGCCAGACAGTGCATGCCATCAATCCGGACGCAGTTATCATTGGAGAGTTCTGGCGCAACGCGGAGGCCTGGCTGCAGGGGGATCAGTTCGACGGGGTGATGAATTACGGAATGCAGCGCCCGGCGGTGCTGTACTTTGCCAAAAGCGCCATTTCCCCGCAGCAGTTCCAAGGGCTGCTGACCGAGAACCTGATGCGCTACACCGACGCTGCCAACGCCTCCATGCTCAACCTGCTGGACAGCCATGACACCGCCCGCTTTGTGACCGTGTGCGGCGGCGATACGGCCCGGCTGAAAAACGCGGCGACATTTCTGTTCACCTTTGTGGGCATGCCCTGCACCTATTATGGGACAGAGACCGGCATGACTGGGGAGAACGACCCGGACTGCCGCAAGGCCTTTGATTGGGAGGAGTCCCATTGGGACAAAGACCTGCGGTGCCACTATCAAAAGCTGATGGCGTTGCGGAAGACCCGCAGGGCGCTGCAAGAGGGCTCGGTGCGGTTCTGCTCCCAGGGGGATGTGTTCCTCATGGAGCGCCGCAAAGACGGCGAGCGCCTGGTCACTGCCATCAACAACACTGGTGTCCCCCAAACTTGCACGCTGTGCGCCAAAGGGGCAAAGGACCTGCTGGGCGGCGGCTCCTATAAGGGAGAGGGAGAGGCCCTTTCCCTGAAAGTGCCCCCCTTCACTTCCATGATCTTGGAACTGGAGTGAATTCCGGCTATCATAAAGGAGTTGTAGTATTGTGGAGAAAAAGATAAACCGAATTGGCTCGGTGGGCCTGGGTTCCATTTGGAACGGCGTCCATGCTCCTGGCATTCAGCGCAGCCCCAACTTGGAGCTGGTGGCCATCTGCGACATCGACGAGGAAAAGCTGCAGGCGGCAGGGGAGAAGTACGGCATCCCCCCGGAGCGCCGGTTTGTGGATTATCACGACCTGATCAGCTGCCCCGATGTGGAGGCGGTGGACATCTGTACCTCCAACGACGCCCACTTTGAGATCGCCATGGCGGCGGTGGAGGCGGGCAAGCCCTACGACTTGGAGAAACCCATCACCATGACGGCGGAACAGGCGGACACCCTGGCCAAGGCAACGGAGGAGAAGGGATTGAAAAATATGGTGTGCTTCTCCTACCGCTTTAAGGCGGCGGCCCGGTACGCCAGGGACTTGATCGCCCAGGGGAAGATCGGCCGTGTCTACCATGTGGACATGCAGTACTTCCAGGCCTGGGGCCTGCCCCGGGTGGACCGTCCCCTGGTGTGGCGCTTTGTGAAGAGCCGTACAGGCTCTGGCGCTTTGGGCGACCTGGGCTGCCATGCCCTGGACCTGGTGCGGTTCGTCACCGGGAAGGAGTACACCCGGGTGGTGGGCCACACCGGCACCTATGTCCATGAGCGGAAGCTCCTTCCCAAGGATGGAGAGGGCACGGGCAAGGTGGATGTGGACGATTTCTGCAACTACATGGCCGATATGGAGGACGGCATCTCTGCCAGCTTCCAGATCACCCGCTTTGGCTTTGGCCGGGGCAACTACCAGCGCATGGAAATCTACGGCAGTGAGGGAGCCATTGTGTACAGCCTGGACGCCCAGGGCTCCGGCGTGGACGAGATTGAAGTCTGTTCCGGCGACATCAACGCCGATGCCCATGTCTTCAGCAAGCTGCCCATTCCGGAGAGATATTATGTAGACCAAATGCAGTCCTTTGCCGACATCCTCAACGGCGTGGGGGACGGCTTGGCCGCCACCATTCAGGACGGCCAGGCGAACCAGCATGTGGTGGACGCCATCATCAAATCCGCAGAAGAGGGGACCTGGCTGGCGCCTTAAGGCACGGCGTTCCCTTGAACAGGAGCGAAGGGCTGCCGGGGCCTGAAAAGGCGCTGCCGGCGGCCCTTTCTGTAATAAGACAATCGGAAAGGAGCAATTTGCATGGCAAACAAAGTAGAAGTGACCTATAACCCCCAGCTGGGCTATTTGAAGACGGTGTTCACCCACTCCTTCGACTTCCTGACGGAGGTCCAGAGCTATTCCCAGGAGCAGAACGCCCTGGAGCTGGTGGCGGGCACCTATCAGAAAAAGACCGCGCGGGTGCGCGTTGACTTGCTCACCGAGACGGCGTTCCGGTTCCGCATGTACCCGTATGAGGAGAAGGTGTTTGAAAACGCCGTGTTCCCCC
>OCHS01000175.1_pt1 | contig 9524 bp, 5 predicted proteins | sample 1538491 | NCBI WGS metagenome assembly OCHS01 (sample SAMN04571700, study PRJEB22368) | human gut metagenome | biome: human gut; material: stool | host: Homo sapiens | place: Luxembourg | collected 2012-10-05 | reverse complement strand
TGTGCTCTTCCGATCTTGTCGTTATATTTGATTTAACGGGATTGTAATACGAAAATAGTGTTCGAATTATTGTCGAAACAGGAAAAAATAGTATTTTTACAAAAAGTTTAAGAATAAGTGGCCTGAGTAAATATGCAAGACGATGAAGTTATTTTTAACCTATTTTTATATCACTCTAAAATTTAATTGTTTATGAAAAAGAGTAGCATTTGGAAATTGCTCTTCAGTGCATTGAGCGTGTTCGCCGTGGCGGTGTTCGCGGGATGTACCGACGACAATGACGACATGGGCGCTCCCTATCTGAACGTCACGCCGGAGAACCTGACGTTCGATGCGGAGGGACAGCCCGCAGATGAGTACAACGGTACTTTTATCGTTGAAACGAACCGTCCCTGGCGTGCTATCGTCGAGGACGAACAGACTTGGGTGCGCCTTTCGGCTACCGAAGGCGAGGGCGATGCTGCCGTGACCGTTACGGTGCCCGCTTCGAACATCGGTCAGTCTGCCAAAGTGACTTTCGAGGTTTACAACTCCTACGGCGCATTGATTCAGAAGGATGTCAATGTACTTCAGGGCGAAGTGAAGCCTGCGACCGTTATTTACGGCAATAATTTCGATAAAACGCTTGCTGCGAAAGAGAACGATCGCTGGCCGTTCCTCGATCAGTCGGATGCTTGGCAGAATGCTACGGGCACGGGTATCGAGTCCGTAACTTATGCTTACAAGAATATGTCGGTACGCTCGTCGCAGAAAAACAGCGGCGGCTATGACGGAGCTTCGGGCCAGAACAAGATCTTCTTCGGTACGGCTCCCGCTAATTTCGACATAGATAACATTACGCTGCCTTCGGGCGAAACCAATTATCGGATTACTTTCGGTGCGAATTATTCGAAAAATAATGATGGTACTTACGATAATACTTTCAAACCCGAGTATTTCCACGTTTGGGTCGGAGACGGTACGACCTGGAAAGAGTTGAAATATGAGAAGATCGGCGGCAGCGACGAAACCGATCCTTACTGGGTTCAGTTCAAATCGGACTTTACGCTGAAAACGGCGCTGAAGGAGCTTTCGATTCGCTTTACTACCACGACGGGCGGTGAGGCTGCCAATTCCGCATTTTCTATTGACGATCTTTCGTTTACCAATGGCAACGGCGGTCAGGAAGTCGATCTCAGCGGCGGTGTCGTGCCTCCCGATCCGAGCGGCGATGCGATTTACGAGAACAATTTCGACAAGACGCCTGCCGAGAAGGTCGATAATAAATGGCCGTTCCTCGACCAGACCGACGCATGGCAAAATGCTTCCGGTACGGGTAATTCGACGGTGACCTATACCTCTACGAACGTATCGGTGCGTACTTCCGGCAAGCTCAGCGGCGGTTACGACGGTGCTTCGGGTTCGAACAAGATTTTCTTCGGCTCTGCACCTGCGACTTTCGACATCAACAATATTACGATGCCTGCGGGCAAGACTAACTACCGGATCATCTTCGGCGGTGCTTATTCGCAGAGTAACGGCGGTACTTACGACAACATTTTCAAACCCGAGTCGTTCCACGTTGCCGTAGGTAACGGAACCGACTGGTCGGGTAACCTGACTTACGAGAAGATCGGCGGCAGCGATACGACCGATCCTTACTGGGTCCAGTTCGCCGTAGATTTCACGCTCAAGGAGGCTGTCAGCCAGCTTTCGATCCGTTTCACGGCTGATCTGGCGTCGGTATTCGCAATCGATGACGTACAACTCGTCGAGGGCAACGGCGGTCAGGAGGTCGATCTCGAAGGCGGTGTGGTGCCGCCCGATCCGGGTGAGGCTACGGCCATTACCATTCCCGAGCTGATCGCACAGATGACTACTACGGAAGCTCCGGTGGATGCCAATGCAGATCGCTATCTGGACGCTGTGGTGATGAACGACGTGGCCGGCGGCAACTACACTTTCGACAATCTGATTCTCGCTACCGAGAATGCGACGGAGGCCGGTAACGGCATCACGCTCTACGGCAGTCAGGTGAAACCTGCGGAACTCGGTCTGACCAAGGGAGACAAGGTGCGCGTAACCCTTTATAAAGGACTTGCCAAGGTGGTAAATTACAGTGGTATGTACGAAGTGACGGGCGCTAAGGAAGCGATTTGGTGCAAGGTCGAGAAGACCGGTACGGTGACTTCGATTCCCACGGCGACGATCGCTGCTGCGGATCTGGCGAAATATCAGGGTATGGCCGTGACGATCGCCAATGCGTCGGTTGCCCAGGCAGGTGTTTGGGCGAGCGCCAGCGCACTCTCTTCGCATACTTTCACTGCCGATGGAGCCAATTTCACCGTATTCTGCAAGCAGAGCAATGAAAAGAACCCGAGCGTGTTCCTCGATGTTCCTTACAAGGCCGCTACGGGTAATATCTCCGGTCTGGCTGCCGTATATAAGAATAATTCCCAGCTCGTTCCGCGCAATCTGGACGACGTGGCCGCTTTCAGCGACAGCTCGACCCCGATGATTACGGGGGTAACTCCGGCCAGCCTCTCCTTCGAGGCAGCGGGAGGCGAGAAGACGCTCACGGTTTCTGTTATCAACCAGGGTGACAACCAACTTAGCGTAAGCGGACTGACCCCCCCCCTGAGCGCTACGGTCGATGGCCTGACCGTGACGGTCAAAGCCGATCCGAATACCGGTACGCAGCCCGTTAATCAGACGCTGACCATCACGTTGGCTAACGGTAACAGCAAGGATGTGCCTGTTACATTGCTCGGTGCCGGCGGCGGAGGAACCGGTGAGGTCGTTGCGTTCTCGATCACGGATATTAAGGCGGATAATGCGGATCTCCCGACCAATGGTTACGGTTCGCAGGTTGTCGCTACGCCCAGTACCTGGGTTAGTTGGACCGTTGGCGGTATCGAGTTCACGGGTGTGAAAATCTGTGAATCGCCCGCTTCCAACGGCTCGATCATTCAGATGCAGGGTAATGACTCCGATGCGGCTAAACAGGCGAAGCTGCAAAACGTGACGCCGATCGACGGGATGTCGAAGATCAAGATCGTTTTCCGGTCGTATCCGAATAAGAGTGGCAGCTACTACAACCCGGGATATACGATGACCGTTGCCGGGGCTGCTCAAACTCCTGTGGAAACATACACGGATAAGAGCGGTTACAGAGAGTATGTACATGAGTACGATCTGGCCGGTTTGGGTGCTGATTCCTTTGTGCTCGACAATAATAAGGTCGGAGCCTTGTATATCGAATCGTTCGAGATTACCAAATAGTTTTTAATATGCTGGATACCGACTCTTGGAGGGATCATCCCCTCCAAGAGTTTGGTTTCTCGGATAGTTTTTTATAGTTTACCGATGATGTCGATGTTCAGATATTGTGAGAAGGGATGGAAATGGCTGTTCCTGACGATGATTGCGCTCTCTGTCGTAGCTTGCGGCGACGATACGGACGATTTTTGGGGTTCTGCCGTATGGCGGACCTCTTCGACGGTCGGAGCTGCGGAGGGTTCGGCCGCCATACAGATTGAGGGACCTGTCGGCGCCGGATGGCGTGCCGAAATCAAGGACGGAGGTGCTTGGTGCTCGTTCAGGCTCAACGATCCGACGGTCCTCGTGAAGGAGGGCACCGTACAGAGTTCGAACATCAGCAATATCCTGGACGTTTATTATACGCGGAATACCGGGAGCGGGGAACGTTCGGCGACCATCGAATTCGAATTTTTCGGCGGTGAGCCGCAGGTGCTCGTGCTGACGCAGTTTTCGGCCTCTTCGACCAACGATCCCTACGATGAAGGTCATGCGAAGGCCTGGGCCGAATTGCCGGAAAAGCGAGTCGATGAGAATTTCGTTTACGTCAGCCACTTCGCTTCGCTCAATAACCGCACCGTGCGCAACTATTCGTTCTGCTACGACAAAACGCTCCATGTGGCGCATTGGGTGGCTTATCCGCTGCATTCGGTATATAGGGGGTCGATAGACCGTACCGACGATTTTCAGTACGATCCGAAGGTCGATTATTCCTGGCAGCCCAACCTCGCGGCCGGTTCCTATCGGGGCAGTTACGACCGGGGACATCAGCTCCCTTCGGCGGACCGTACGGCTACGCGGGAGTTGAATCTCCAGACGTTCTATGCGACCAATATGACGCCGCAGCTCAACCGGCTCAACCAGGATATGTGGGCCAATCTCGAAGCCAAGGTGCGTGCGCAGATATGCAACGACACGCTTTATGTGGTGACCGGTTGCTATTATGCCAATACCAATACGACGACGACCGACCGTGACGGGAAAGTTTGTCCGGTCCCGACGAATTATTTCAAGGTATTGCTTCGCACGCGCACCGGTACGACCGGCAAACGTATCGCGGATTGTTCGGCCGATGAATTGAAGGCGATCGGATTTTGGGTGGATCAGAAGAGCTACGGCGATATTCAGCCGCCTGCGTCCATTTGCATGAGCGTGGCGGAGATTGAAAAGAAGACCGGCTTTACGTTCTTTCCCAATATTCCCGAGTCGGCTGCGGAATCCGTAAAGGCACAAAACTCTCCGAGCCAATGGGGAATCCAAAACTAATTTGACTTATGAAAAAACGACTGATTTTTACAGGACTACTGGCCTTACTGTTCGCAGCCTGCTGTTTCGCGCAGAAACCGTACAAGGTGGTCTTTTACAACTTGGAGAACTTTTTCGATACGATCAACGATCCCGAGGTCAATGACGACGAATTCACGCCGGAAGGACCTAAAAAATGGAATTCTGTCAAGTATGCGAAGAAGTTGGGCAATACCGAAAAGGTGCTTTTCGACATTGCCGGTATCGATAAGGATTATCCGATCGTGATCGGCGTATCGGAGGTGGAGAACCGCTCGGTGCTCGAAGATATCATCGCTACGCCGAAGATGGCTCCGGGCAATTACCGGATTTCGCACTACGACTCTCCCGAAGCTCGCGGTGTGGACGTCGCTTTTATGTACCGTCCCGATGTCTTCAAGCTGGAGGGCAGCGCACCGATCCGCACGCAGATTCCTTCGCTTCCGAATTTCAAAACCCGCGATATTTCGACCATGTGGGGTACGATCGACGGCGAACCGTTCTTCTTCATGGTGGCTCACTGGCCTTCGCGTCTGGGCGGCAAGGACGCTTCGGAGTTCAAGCGTATCGCCGTCGGCGAACAGATGCGTCGAATCGCCGACTCTGTCCTGAAGGTCAATCCTGCGACCAAGATCGTGGCGATGGGCGACTTCAACGACGATCCGACCGATCCGAGCATGTTGGAGGGGCTGAATGCCAAACCCAAGGTCAAGGATCTTCAGCCGGGTGATTTCTTCAGTCCGTTCCACGCCGTGCTGCGTGCCGGTATGGGAACGCTGGCTTATGGCGACGCCTGGAATCTCTTCGACAATATCGTAGTGTCGGAAAACCTGGTCAATGCGAAGCCCGGCGAGTTGCGTCTGGTGCGGGCTCCGGGATCGAAGTACTACGGGAATGTCTTCAAGCGTAACTATATGATCCAGCGGGAGGGGCAGTTCAAAGGCTATCCTTTGCGCACGTACGTCGGAAACAATTTCCAGGGCGGTTACAGCGACCACTTCCCCGTTTATATCTACATCGGTAAATAAATACCTTAACTTGAAAGGATATGAAAATAAAAAGTTTACTAATTTTTGTATTTACCCTGATGTCGCTGACCGCGTTCGCTCAGAGCGGCGGTATCAAGGGTAAGGTCGTTTCCCGCGAGGGACGTGTCGCGGTGGACGGGGTGAAGGTTTCGGTCACTCCCGGTGAAATGACTGCCACGACCGACGGCCGAGGTGGTTTCGTGATCGAGAATGTCGAGCCCGGCGAATATACGTTGCAGTTCGAGGCTCCCGAATTCGAGCCTTTGACGCTCGTGGTGCGCGTGGACAAGATGGTGCGCGACATCAATACGGTGATTCTGGTCCCCGAAGTGCTTTCGACCGTAATGGACGATTCGATCTTCGCAGAGTTCGACACCGAGAGCGGCAACGATGCGCAGTCGCTGCCTTCGTCCCTTTCGGCTTCGAAGGACGTTTTTAACAACATCGCTTCCTACCGGTTCAGCGAGATGCGTTTCAACGTGCGTGGTTACGATTCGCAGTATTCGGACGTTTACCTGAACGGTATTCGCTTCAACGACGCTATGACGGGCTATACGCCCTGGTCGTTGTGGAGCGGTCTGAACGACGCTACGCGCAACCAGGAGATCACCAACGGTTCGATCATGTCGGATTACGGCGTGGGTAGCATCGGCGGTACGACCAACATCAACGCCCGTGCTTCGCAGGTGCGCCAGGGACTTCGCGTGAGTCTGGTGAACGCCAATTCGATGTATCGCTTCCGTGCCATGGTGACCTATGGTTCGGGTCTGCTGGACAACGGCTGGTCCTATGCGTTGTCGGTATCTACCCGTCAGGGCGGCAACTCCTACGTGGACGGCGTCTATTACAACTCCTACGGATATTTCGCTTCGGCCGAGAAGATTTTCAATTCGCGTCACCGGTTGGGCTTCACGATTATGGGTGCTCCCACCGAGCGCGGTGCGCAGCAGGCTTCCACGCAGGAGGCTTACGATCTGGTCGGCAACAACTATTACAACCCCAACTGGGGCTACCAGGACGGCAAGATGCGTAATGCGCGCGTGCGTAACAGCCACGAGCCGATCGCTATGATCAACTATACGTTCGATCCCAATGAGCATACCCAGTTCAACCTGGCCACTTCGTTCCGTTTCGGTAAGAACGGTTATTCGGCGCTGACGTGGTACGACGGTGCAGACCCCCGTCCCGATTATTACCGCTATATGCCGAGCTACAAGTTGCTGAACGCTACCGACCTGGAGGCCGCTTCGATGGCTGCGGCCAGTCTGGCGGATCAGTGGATGCGCAACGTGGGTAATATCCGCCACTTCGACTGGGACGAAATGTACCAGACCAACATGAATTTCCGCAATGCCGAGGATGAAGCGATATACGGTCCCGGCGCCCGTTCGAACTATATCATCGAGGAGCGCCATACCGACCAGTTGGACTGGAACCTCGCCGCGCAGATCAGCCGAATCTATAAGGATAACTCCCGTCTGACGGCCGGAGCCAACGTCCGCATCAACCGCACGTGGTACTACGACGAGGTGAAGGATCTGCTCGGCGGCGACTATTACGTGGACGTCGATAAATTCGCACAGCGCGACTTCGGCGATCCGATCATGGCGCAGAACGATATGGATTATTATAACCAGTACGGTCATGCAAGAGCCGTCAGAGAGGGCGACAAGTTCAGCTACAACTACAAGGCGCATCTGCGTTCCGGCGGTGTATGGGCTACTTATGCCACCCGTTTCGGCGGTTTCGGCATGAAGTTGGGCGCCGAGCTCGGCGGACTTTCGATGTGGCGCGAAGGTCTTTGGCGCAAGGGTCTCTTCCCGGATAATTCGAAGGGCAAATCGGAGAAACTCGAATATTTCGTATACAAGGCCAAAGGTAATTTCGATTATGTCATCAATGCCAACCATACTTTCGAACTCAACGCCGTGGCGATGCAGAATGCTCCTGCGTTCCAGTCGGCCTTCGTTTCGCCCCGTACGCGTAATTCGGTAACTCCGGGGCTTACGACGGAGAAGGTTTACGGCATCGACGCTTCGTACAACCTGCGTTACGGCGATTATAAACTCCGTGTTTCCGGTTATTATACGAAGGTGAACGACCGTTCGAAGGTGATCTCCTTCTACGATGACGTGCTGAAGACCTATACCAATTTCGCCTTGAGCGGTATCGACGAGCAGTATTTCGGTCTGGAAGTCGCCGCTTCGATTCCGATCTACAACGGTTTGTCTTTGAACGGTGCGATCAGTTGGGGTCAGTACACTTACACGTCGAATCCCAATTACGTGCAGATTGCCGACAACAGCGCCGAGCCGCTGAACTCCGGTACGGTCTATTGGAAGGATATGCGCGTGGAGAGCACTCCGCAGACGGCAATGAATATCGGTTTGTCGTACCGCGGTCCTCATAACATCTACGCATCGATCGATCTGAACTATTACAACAATATGTATCTGTCGATGAACCCGCTTTACCGTACGGACGAGGTGTTGTTGCCTACGATGACGGACGAACAGATCCGGGAGCTGCGCAGTCAGGAGAAGTTCGATTCGGCTTACACCTTGAGTGCGAGCATCGGTAAGAATTTCTACATTCAGCGTCGTTATACGCTCGGCTTCAGTTTGCAGGTGAATAACATCCTGAACAACCAGAATATCAAGACCGGCGGTTACGAGCAGATGCGTGTGCAGGGCATTAAGACCGGCAAGGAGATCACTTCCTACCAGAAGTTCGCTCCCAAGTATTTCTACCTGTTCGGCACCACTTACTACCTGAATGTCTATTTCCGTTTCTAACGGCTTAACGAATTAATATTGTGAAGAATATGAATAGAATAGCAACCATATTTCTGGCGGTGACAGCAAGTTTGTTCTTCGTCGGCTGTTATAACGATTTCGATACGCCGGCTCCTGCGAAGGTATGGACGGATGCGGACTTCAGCGACAGTAAAATCATTTCGATCAAGGAGCTGAAGGATATTTTCGAGGAGGCTTATCCCGGAACCAGCGGTATCGGCCAGTCGCTGACCATTACCGACGACCTGGTGATTCGGGGCAAAGTCATTTCCAGCGACCAAGCCGGTAACGTCTATAAGTCGATGTACCTGTACGATGAAAGCTGCCAGTCGGCCATCGAAATCAAAGTGACTTCGGGATATTACATTACCTATGCTCCCGGTCGCCTGGTTTATATCCGTTTGCAGGGTCTGGTGCTGGGAAATTACCGCACGATGCTCAGCGTGGGTGTCGCATCGACCAATTCTAATTATGCCAACGGCAATATGGAGGACCGCAATACCTTGGAAGAGCATGTCAAGCTCGGCGAATTGATCGGCTTGACGGCGGCCGATACTTTGGTGGTTACTCCCGCTTCCTATTCGACGCTGACGGATGAGTCGCTGGGGCGTTTGATCCGTTTCGAAGGGTTGGAAAGCAAGTTCGGCAAGGCCGGCTGGGGGTATAAAAATACATTCCCCAACTACTTCGCCAACAGTACCTCCTACGATGTGAATTCTCCGGGTTGGACCGATATCAACGATTGGGCTACCTGGGCGACGAAGCGGGTCGATGAGCTTACGCACGAGAGTACGTTCTATTATGGCTCTGCCTGGTTCACCTATGGCGACATCAACACCCTCGCAGGCAATTATGTCGTACGTTCGAGCGGTTATTGCCGTTTCCGTGACGAGAAAATACCTGCGGACGGTTCCGTGGTGAACATTACCGCGATCTATACCAAGTTTTCGCAGGGCAGCGATGCGACGGCGGCCTATCAGTTGTTGCTGAACAAGGCGTCCGACGTGGTCGTGACTTCGAAATAGCCGCAGTTTGCAGTTGAAATCGCCGGGCCTCATCTTTTTGATGAGGCCCGTTTTTTATTCTTTATGCGGTTGCGATTCCGCTCGTATTGTCCGCG
>OCHS01000169.1_pt1 | contig 9652 bp, 7 predicted proteins | sample 1538491 | NCBI WGS metagenome assembly OCHS01 (sample SAMN04571700, study PRJEB22368) | human gut metagenome | biome: human gut; material: stool | host: Homo sapiens | place: Luxembourg | collected 2012-10-05 | reverse complement strand
GGATCCTTTTATCTTCATAAAAGTGGTTACGTAATTATGACTAACTAATTCATTCAAATCTGATGTTGCAAAGATAAGGCATCGGCAGACAGTACGCAATCACTTAAATTAGGTATAATAAAACAAGTCAGTCATCATAAATAGGTAGAACCACCCACAAATCAGGCATTGGCATAGCTGTGCATTCCTCCAAGGATGTAGTTCACCCCGAAATAGGTCATCAGGACTGTCAGAAAGGCGGCAACCATATAGATATGGAAGAATAACGGACTGCGGAAAATGCGCAGGCTGCGCGCATGGAACGCCGCTCCATAAACCATAAAGGTAATCAGCGCCCATACTTCCTTCGGGTCCCAAGCCCAATATCGCCCCCAAGAAGCATTGGCCCAAACCGCACCCAGAAAAATACCGGCTCCCAAAAAGAAAACGGCGGGATAAAGCAGCAATCGGCTGAGCAGCATCAACATCCGGGCTGAACGGCGAAGACACAATGCCAGTATGCCGTTCAGCATCATAAAGGCAAACAAAGCATAAGACATCATTATCAACGACACATGCGTACTGAGCCATGGAGAAACAAGCACGGGCATCAAGGGAGTGATTTGGGGATTCATCTGTCCCAAATAAGACACTAGCAAGGCAAAACCGGACAGCAAAAAGCCGAAAGGCACCATAAACGGGAAGCGCCGCCGAAACAGACAAGCCAGGAACAGCGCACACAATGCCATGAACTGCATCGTTTCGTATCCGTTGCCCAACGGTATTCGCCCACCGATGTACCACCTCAGGCCATACCCGAAGAGCTGAAAGAGAAACGCCGCATAAAGAGAAAACGGGAAAAAAGTATCTGCCAAACGCGAAGAGAAAGAGAGCGCTACAATCCTACCGGAAGAGTCTGACAATGCCGACGAACGGCGCAGGCCGCGATACAGCAGACGGAAGAAAGCCAGCATCCCCACCGTAAGGTTGAACATGAACAGCAATTTGCTGAAAGGAATACGGTTATACAGCAATTCGGCTTGTATTTTAGTATCGGAAACAGGCTCCACACTCCCGTCTTCCGGCAAAGGACGAATCAATGTACCATTTTGGAGCATCAAAATCAGTCCCACCTTTTCATCCGCCTCTACAATGGCCTTTTCCAGAGAAGTCATTTTCTGATGATGGTCTTGCTTCCCCTTCCAGAACTTCTGCAAGCGATACTTCTCACCGTCGAACAAATCAGCCAGACATGCATAGGGTATCTCCAAATGAAGCAGGCGACGGAGTGCCTCGTTTTTGATATAAATCATCGGCTCATTCTGCCAAACTTCCGGACGCAGAAGCCATCCACCAATCACCTGCTCCGGCGTCATGCCTCCATAAGACGGTTTTCCCGTCAGTTTCAGTACAAAATCGCGCGCAAGGGTATTGAAAGGAACCACACGGTCATTATAAATCACCTGCTTACGGGCGAGACTATCCGCCTGCTTGCGTGCCAGTGCCGGAAGGCTTCTCTTCTGCGCATGTACCCCACTTCCCAGACACAGCAACAATAGAACAAACATTCCTCCCTTCTTCAACAACGGATGCCTCAGCAGCCTGCGGAACTCTCCACCCCGGCTGACCAGCATCCAGAGCATGGAGACACCTAACAAGAGGTATCCACTATAGGTAATCCCTATCCCCCACGGGTCATAATTCACTGTCAGCCAGCTCCCCTGCATATCCTCATCAAAGGAAGACTGATAAAAGCGGAACCCCTGCCGTGAAAGAATACGGTTCATGGAGACGGGCGTCTCACCGTGAATATAGCTGATATAATCTGCAGGAGCATCCGTACCCGGATAGTACTCAATCCGGAAACTGTCCAGACGTAAGGTGAACGGTAACTCTACAACCTGCCTGCCGTCTTGTTCCAAAAAGCAGTTCACCTCACTGCCGACAGTAAGATGCACATATCCTTTTCGGCCACAAAGAAACGTAGTCATGGCTCCCGCCAAAATCACGAGGAAGGAGCCATGCAACAACAACGTCGGGAGACGCCGCCACAACCGCTGTCTTACAAGCACAACAACAGTCATCGCAGCAAGGGCTCCCCACAAACAACAGAACCAAATCGTATGATAAACATGCTTTTCTACAAAATCCGTACTGTATGTCTGCTCTACAAACGTAGTTGCAGCAAGTAAGAGCAGCAAACAACCATAAACAGCTATGAGAAACTTTTTCAATTAAGAGCTATCAATTAAAAGTAAAAAATCAATATGGAGCAAACTCCTTGTTTTCTAAAGACTTGACTCCCATACATTCCATCTCTATCAGCCAACCCGGACGACATACGGGAGCATATACAAACACTCTCGGAGTATCCGGAAAACGCTCGTCATACATTCCTTTGACCACGGTATAGTCTGCAACATCCCGCAGATAAACAATCATCTGTCCTAAATCATCAAACGTACAGCCAGCCTCTTTCAACAAAGCCTCCACATTCTCCCACATACGTTCCGTCTGCTTGCGAATGTCTCCGGGATATACCACCTCACCTTTATTATTGATGCTCGCAGTACCCGAAATAAACACCTGGCGACGGTCGCCATAATCCACATACGTACCTCGCTCGAAACTCACACCGTATTCGTATGTGGGATTCAGATGTGTCGGTGCGTAAAGGTAGTGAATTTGTTCAGATTTCAAACCATCTACAGCATAAGTATCCATCTGAACCGTCACTTTTGGGTCGGCATGACGGCCACCGATACCGGTACTGGAAATATAATGAGTCTTCTCCGTCAAGTCCTGGGTAACAAACACCTCATTACGTGCCTTCACCACTCCGGCATAATTCACATCCACGTTCTGTACAAAGAACCAGGTACGTATGCAATTATCAGCCAGCTTGCAGCCCTGTTCCATCAGCTGCATCACATAGTCATTCAACAGCAGACGGGTCTGGTATTCCGAATTGGCTGCACGATTGAAAGAGCCGCCTCCCCAAAGGTGACGGTAGGCGCCATGTCTCACTTCGAACAATCCGTTATGGAGTACCTGTGTTTCCACACCTTTCTGCAGATAGACCCACAGTGCGATCTTTGTACCGTTCAACGGCGGCTGCTCTACCACGGAGAGTGCACAATCCGAACATTCTGCCGAAAGCGCCAGTAGCATATCTGCCTGATTGGCGGCGTCACTTAGAAAGTAGCGTTTAAAGATGGCAACAGCACCTTGTAGTTCACTTTCACGCAGTTGGCAGTAAGTGTCGACCACCGCATTCAGCTGTTCTTCATAAGTCGCTTCCGGTCTGGTGGCATGAATCATTACATGATATTCCGAAACACCCGCTTCTACCTCATATTTAAAGATTTCGGTTAAGGTATTCTCCGATTGATTAGTTTGTTGTTGTTTATCTTTCATATTAAATATCAATTAGTCGTTGTTGTTCAAAAAAGTACCGGTATTACCAGCAAGGCCCATCATTATTACGGCTGTGCACCATCGTCAATCCAGTTGCCAATCAAAGACTGCATATCAGATGAGGTTATCATCTGAGAATGGTCTATACGCCAATCCGAGCTGATGTCCGTACCCAATATGAGATGCAAGACACTTTCTGACGCATTGCCGGGCATAACCCTCATTTTACCGTCCACCGTCGTTGAAGCCCGGTTGACCAGATCAGCATGGCTATGTCCTTCCAGCAGATTCAAGCCACCACCCGGAGTGGTGCTAAGACCATGGCAAGCCGTACAAGTGGCATTGAATATTTTTTGTTGAATGGCATTGTACATACTTGCATCAACTGTTCCTGCATCCATAAGTATAGTATCAGCGATTTCAGTACATTCCATTGCCACCAAACTGACAATGCGCTTTCTCAACTTATTGATTACACATAGCTCGACAGTTGTCACCTCATCCGTTATGCCGGACATTGTCAACTGGATTTCATCATTATCCGATTCGGATACCGGAACAACCTTTGAAACAATGGCATAATCGCTTTCATCATCAAATCCTGCCACTACCACACTATAGTCGCCCGACCACTTATCCACACCACTAATCCGGCCTGTCATCTTCACTGTGCGTCCTTCACCCGTGGCCACTACGGCATTCTCATAAATTCTCCCCTCATCGCATGCATGCAGACCTATAAGAAGCACGGGCAGAAAAAAGAAAAGAATGTATTTTTTCATAGACGAATCCTTTCCTGACTTCATTTAGAATGTATATTGAAGCATCACCGTGGCAGAGTGAGTGGCCAGACCTAAATTATCATTATCACGGTCGAGCTGCGTGTCGTGTCCCCAACGGGCTACATACTGATACATTGCCTGCAATTTCAAGTTGCATCCTCTGAAAAAGTAGTTCATACCTACAGCAGGCATATTCAGGAAACCGTCGTCATCCGTACCGTTACGATTGAAGATATCGTAGCGTGCGGCAAGCTGTAGGCGGGGAGCGACAAAGTAACCACCTTGCACATAACCGCCTAAAAAGCTATACGATTCATTTATCTTTTGCCGTTTGGTGAAACCTACATTCATATAATAAGCTTCAGCCGCCAGATAGAGCTTGTTCTTCAACATGGCAAATTCCAACCCCACACGGGTATCATTGGTACTCTCATTTTCACTCTCCACATTGATAGAACCCGAAAGACCGAATAATATCTTATCCTCGTTCAAACGGTTAGGATTACCTTGTGTGGAAGGCATCACCCCCTTGGGCATATAAGTCAGACGTCCGGCATACAGCAATGAAGGGATATGCCAGTCATCACTCATCGTCTTTGAAGCTGTATTCACGGAAGCTCCGGTTCCATTGAACAAGCCGACTTCATAACCGAACTTATCTGCCACCAGACCGTGAATTTCAACACCCAGGTCAAATCCCGTACCGATATTAGGCGTCACGGCATTCAACGAATAAGGCAAAATTACAGAAGACGTCAGAGAAACCGGCAACTGAGGAAGCAGTGTTTCGCCAAGAGTTGTCAGATAGGCATGCGAGAATGGAGTCTTGAACTTTCCGACACGAATCGCAAATTGTTTTTTCAGCTGTACATCAAACCACGCCTGCTGTAACAGCGCTCCTCCACTTGCAGCAGCATTGATGGACAGATTGAAAGCTACTTTTCCAAAAGCCTTGCCAGTAAAGCCAAGTACGGCATAAGGAATGGAAAAACCCGAATTGGCAATATTATCTTGGTTATAAGCCTTATCCAAGCCTTCATCATCATACCAATTGAAATTAGCACTCGTTTGTACCAACAGATAAGGCTTGAAAACAAAGTCACCTTTCTTTGTTTCAATGGTAAAACCTTCTCTTCCGGCCAATGACACTACACCATTCTCCGTATCTTCCTCATGTTGCGCCATAGCGGTCAAAGGCAAAACAGCCAGCATGGCGACATATAAAAATTTCTTCATAATTACTTTTTATATAAAGCTTATTAGTTCTAAAGTGAATTTAAAAATACAATCAGGGCATCACGGTCATCCTTACTCATGTTCTTAAAGAGATTTTTCGATGCTTCTCCCTCTCCCCCATGCCACATTATGGCTTCAACAAGATTGCGGGCACGACCATCGTGCAAGAAGTAGGTATGTCCGTTTACCTTTTCCTGAAGCCCAATACCCCAAAGCGGAGTAGTGCGCCATTCATTGCCACGCGCCAACCCACTTACATAGTTATCATTCAGACCGACTCCCATAATTTCGGAGCCCATATCATGCAGCAAAAAATCCGAATAGGGGTGAATTGTCTGACTTCCCAACCATGGCAAACGGGTACCGTTCAACAGCACGGAGCCCCGAGGCTTGGTATGCAACGTGGTGACATGGCAAAGATGGCACTTGGCTTTATAGAAATTCTGTTCTCCCCTTATCACCTGCGGGTCATTCACATTACGCCGTGCAGGAACACCAAGACTCTGCATATACAAGTCAACATCTTCCATATCTTCTGTAGAAACATCCAACTGGGCATAAGAAAGCCCCATCATGCTGCCTTGATTCACCTGGGCCTGTCCCTCGCATATCTCTTCCGGATAGCGGCTATTGGTAACACCCATATCACTTGAAAAACCAAGTTCAACAGTCAAATCCGCATGTTGAGCCTTATTTCCCGACAGCCCCAAGCTTCTCACACCACGTTCGGTAATGTAATTGCAACGGCCACTTATACCATACTCCGGATAATTACTTTTTGCAGCAAGCGCTTCAATCTCCGTAGGTTCCAAAGCCATCATTTGCCCCATACCGACATGTCTCAACGGGATACGCACCGTACAGAACATATCTTCAGGCTTTATACTGTCAGCATACCATTCGGATATGGAATAAGCCGGTCTGCAAAGTTCATACTTCTCTCCGTCGGGAAAGGTAAAAGTCTCATAAGTATACTCCACAGAAAGCTTCCCCTCCGGTTTCACTCCATAAATTGCCTGGTCATGGAGGACACGACCATAATCCTGAAAAAACGCACCATTCTTGCGGCTTATATAAACCAGCATCGAGGAAAACCCGTAACTACCCGATCCGCCTTCACTCCACAGCGTCGGTTTGGTACGGCCGGCATTACGATGACAACTGCCACAAGAATACCCCGCATAGACCGGGCCAAGCCCCCCTCCCATGCCATTGCTACTCGTACGCACATCATCGTAAAGCCCGTCACCATCATTAAAGCGACTGTTGTAAACACCCGACACCCAATCTGCCGGTGAATCATAGGCCTTGGATGAATTCATGAAGATTGTGGACGTTCCGGCAGACAGAGCGTATCCTTCAGGAATCTCTATATCCAACACGTCAATCCCATCATCATCACAAGCAGTCAAACCTGCCGACAAACAAAGGAGAAGACATGAATATCTCATTAAATGATTCATCATCTTTATCTACTTTTTAATAATGGCATATCCAAACATACCAAAGAAGTAAAGGCAGGATTCTCCAAATCCCCCCCTTTACTTCTTGAGTATTGTTTATAAATAATTCTTATTTAACTGTACGAGGTTTGCCATCCTTGAAAAGCAGGAATTCTAAAGTATGGAATCCGCGTACATTTTGAGCAGATTCAACTTTTGCATCATCATCACCCTCGCTCCATTCCAAATCGCCCCATTTCTGGGAATTCAGAATCTGGACAATGGCGTTCTGGTCCAAAGGCCAACTATCCATATTCGGGTCAAGTCCCAGCTCATCCACCGGCCCAAATAGGAACGCCTCACTTTCCTCCCAAGGTTCACGGGCTGTTATCCAAGCATTGCATGCCGTCTCAAAAGCACTGTTAGAGGGATTGTTGGCAAGAGCCACCACAGCGTCATACAGCGTACTATTCTTCTCCTTCAAATCCTTATAGGTAGGCAAAACCACAACATTGACATAATTTTCAACAATCGGGTCAAGTGCTTCATTGCTGTTAATGGTGCTATTGTCCCTGATATAAGGTTTCAACTCCTTATCCAATACACTTTCCAGTTCTTCACAAGCCTTGATAGCCGCTACCGTTTCCTGACTGTTAATATTATTACGGAAAGGTTGGGGAATAGCCTGAATAGCCGATGCTGCCGTAGTGATAGCTGCCGACACTTTCGTATCCAACTCCGCATTGACTCCAGCCACCAATTTTGAAATTGACTTGTCGCTCACCTTACCGTCCAAAGAGCCGTAATAGGCATTGCGGATTGAGTAAATATTATTGGTATAATCATCACGGGAATGCCAGCTATACCATGACTCAACAGCATAGAGGGCCTCTGTAACATTGTTTGCCATATATTTATTATATGGATCACCAATCTTCGTCTCACCTACCTCATTGGAGATTTCAACACAACCGTCGATAACCTGCTCTATACAGTTCCAGGCACTTGAAAAGTTATAGGCACCATTATGAGCTTTGAAGGAAGTTGCAAAACTTGCCCCACCCTTATAACTCGTATTCCAAGAATCATAAAGATTGGTGGCATCTGTCTTCAACAAAGCCGCCACATTTCTCATGTAGTTGTGCCAACTTGCCGCATTCTCCGAATTATACTCAATGTCAGCAGGATTAACTGTACTGTTGTCATCATCATCGCTACAAGCAGTAGCCGTAAATGCCAGCCCTAATGCCAAAGCTGTCGCATAAAAGAAATTTTTCTTCATCTGTATAAAATTAATTGATTACTATTCATCTACTTCTTGACAAACCAACCGATATAGGCAATACCGATCGAAAACTCATTTTCACTGTTATACTTACCAGTTCCAAAAACCTTGTTTGTCCCGATTTGGCGGGTGGTGTAATCAGCCTTTACCACCAGATTAGGCAAGGCATACCAATTCAATCCGGCAGTCCACATGCTTACTTGACAACGTTTCTCCATTATCTGGCTGGCCTCTCCCTTTTCTTGCGGATTGTAATATTCATAACGTGTAAAGGGGTAGATAACCGGAACTTTCTTGTTTCCTTTGAAGAAAGCGCTGATATTCAAACCGGCCTCGGCTGCATAACTGACTACATTCTTTGCAATGGGGGTTATACGGCTGTAAGGAGATTTATTCGACAATTTGGTATTTGCCTCACTAAGCTTTGCTGAATTACCCAGATTTCCGTATACTATATTGGTACGGGCAATCACATATTTATTACGGTATTGGGCATCTGCCGTGTAGATTCTTACCGGAATCTTACCGGTAGACGAATAAGTATCCGCTTTGTCAGAATTGGAACCGGCATCAGCGCAGTAATAGAACGAAGCACCTATACGCAACCCCGGAACCCCCTTGTAGTCCAGACGAGCCACATAGCCCGGTGAAGTAAAGTTGTCTTCTTCAAAGATGCCTTGTTTGCCACTTGCTATCCAGGTGTTACGGTCAAAACCATTGGCATTCAGACCGGCCACTATCATGGCTTGATAATCAAAGCTGGCATATCCTTTTCCAAAAGAACCAAAAAACTCGAGTCCGTTTTCATGCCACGTAGAAGGAAGGATGGTTGTCTCTCCTTCCGGCCGATAAGTTCCAAAGAAATTGATTGGTTCATGATGGGCGTTGGTCAATCCTACCGGGACAATGACGTGACCGGCACGTATGTTGAATTGTGGAACAATTAAACGGGTAATGTGGAATTGCTCGATAGCCACTTCGCCACCCTTTTCCACCTCCGTTTCATACTCACCGTTTTCCGTATTCTCAAGTTCATAAGCAGTACCCGTACCACCGGATTCAAACTCGATTTCAGCACCGAGTATCCATTTGGAATTGAACTTGTAATCCAGAGCCAACACGAAACGGGGTATAGAAATTGTATTCCTATGTTTGTCCGGATTGCCTTCAGGCGCACCATAGAAACGGTTAATACCATAATCCTTAAAACTTGCAACCATTTCTCCGTATCCACCGAAACGGAATTTCTTGTAGTTGTCGCCATCATTCGCTACTTTTTCCTTTTTCTCTTTGTCTGTTGAAATTTTCGTACTCTCTGCTGCAGAAGTAACTTTTTCAGGTTCAGCAGCCTGCAAAGCATTGGCAGAAAGCAGAAAACATAAAACGAATAAGCCTGTTAATTTTCTCATCTTTTATCTTAAATTTTATTGGGGCAAAGGTAGAGGTAGTTAAAAAGGAGAACAATACCTAAAAATTACGAAAAGAAGAGAAGGAGTAACCATTAGTAAGAT
>OCHS01000167.1_pt1 | contig 9693 bp, 7 predicted proteins | sample 1538491 | NCBI WGS metagenome assembly OCHS01 (sample SAMN04571700, study PRJEB22368) | human gut metagenome | biome: human gut; material: stool | host: Homo sapiens | place: Luxembourg | collected 2012-10-05 | reverse complement strand
CAAATAAAGATAAAGAAACTTTTAAATTATTAGAGGATGAAAAAATAAAAATAACAGAAATTTTTAAATCCAAAATAAATAATTTAAATAAAAAACAAATTGAATTATTTAACTAAAACCAAAATAAATGAAAGGAGATTTATATGGTACATATGATCTGTGATTTCTGCGGTAATTCATGTGATAAAGAAGGTTATCTATTATCAATCACACCTGTTCATAATTTTATGAATGAACATAAAAGTGATCAAGATTTTAAAATCGATGATAATAATAAAAGTAGCTTTATCTGCTGTCAAAATTGCTTCAATAAAGAAATTAAATTACCAAATCCATATGAAAAATATTCTCAAACATGTGATGAAATAAACTTACATATGGACAAAAACTTATTAAATTACACGGATGAGGATTTCATGAAAGATGATAATCGATAATTTGTTTTTTAATAAGGAAAGTATTAATATAACAAAAGGAGAAAATAAAATGGAAAAATCTATTACAATTAGCGACTTTATCAATACAAAATACAGAGATTATTGGGAATATAGCAATAAGAATGGTAAAAATTCAATTACTGCAAAAGAAGGTTTACCTGAAGTTGTTAGAAAAACAATTTATGCAGCATATAAAATTCATATAAAAGAATATGAAGAGAGAAAAACAGTTGAGCTAAAGGGAGAACTTATTAAATACCATGCTCATGGAGAATCATCTTTAGAGGATTCTATAAAAGGTATGGCTACTAATTACAAATCTCAGCCTGCTGTTAGATTATTAGAAGGTATTGGAAACTTTGGAGCTGCTCCTGGAGATGAAGGTTCTGCTGCTAGATATACATCTATTTCTGGAACTCCTTTATTATCAGCTATTTATAAAGATATTCCTTTTGTTCCTTTTAATACTGATGATACAGGTTTGGAACAGCCTGATTATATTAGTTGTCCATTACCAATGGCTTTAATCAATGGTATGTCTTCAATTGGTACCGGAAAATCATGTTACTTAGCAGAACGTAATGCTTCTGAAATAATTGATTGGATCGAGAATTTAAAAGATGAGAATATCAATTTTGATAGAAGTAAAGCATTAAATGCAGAAATATATCCACCTAAAGCAATGAGTGTTACAGGTTGCAAAACATATTATAATCCTGATAATGGATATATATATTATGATGCAGTTGTACATTATGGTGTAGATTTAAATGATATTAATAAACCAGGAAAATTCGATATTATTACAAATCTTCCTCCAAAATCTAATCCTCAGAATGTAATTTACAAATTACAGCAGAAATTACTACAGCAAAAGGTACCATCAAGAATTACATCTAAAATTATAGATGGTTCAGGAAAAGGCAGACCTACTTATATTGTTGTACCTACAGGATATTTAGATGAAAAGGACTTCTCTAAATATGGAATGAGATTAGCTAGAAAAGAGCAGATCTTTACTTGGGTAGATGATAAAAATTCTATGGCTTATTCTGATATTTATCGTATTGCTTCTGAGTGGTATTATGATAGATGTAAAATCGTTAAAAGAAGATTAACTAAGCAGAATGATGATCTAAAAGCAGCTAATCATAAAATTGATCTTATAAGAATATTTGCTGAAAATAAAATGATCAATTGGGAAACAGATGATATCATTAAATATTTTGTAGACATGGAGAAAGATGAGGAGAAAGGTAATGAAGATGCAAATATCGTTTTATCTTTAAGTGCTAGAACATTCCTTCCGGATAATTTGTCTAAAAATGAGTTACAAAAAGAAAAGAATATTAATCTTATTAAAGAGTTAGAGAATGAGATTATGAATATTGGAGATACTATTATTTCAGAAGCTCGTGATATTATAGCAAAACAGGAGAAATTTTTTGCTTAAAATAAATATAATGTAATAATAAATAGTATCCATATTCTGAGCATTAATTTTATTATTATTAGTGCTCAGAGATATGGATATTATAATTGTATAAACAATTATACAAAGTGAGGATATATGAGATTAATTAAAGATACTGAAAATATTCTAGATGAAGATAAAGCTGAAGCTTTAAGAATTATAAATAAATTAAAAATTGGTGATAGAGTATTTGGGAATCCAGCAGAAGGATTAAAAATAACTTTAAAGCAAGTAGAAAATGATCACAACAATTATTTAAGCAATAAAAAGGCATTAGATTATTTGGATAATGATGGTGATTATTTGGAGCAAATGGCTTTATTAAAAGCTGGAATAAAAGGAGAAGAAACATTAGCTGAATATTTTGAAAAAATCTTAAAATATGATAAAGAATTACAAGATATTATAGTATTTGCAAGTTTGAGTGACCCAGAACAAAATAGCGGCGGAGATGACTATATTTCTGATAGTGATTTTATTGCTATATATGGAAATCATATTTTAATTTTAGATGCAAAAAACATAAATACTTCTCCAGATCTACCTATATACATGCAAGGAAATGTATTAACAGGTGTTGGCGGAAAAGAAATAATGGAATTTCATCCATCAATATACATTTGGGATAATATTTTTAGAAAAAATAATATTCATTACTTTTCTTTACATGGATGCTGTGTTATTGTTAATAATAAAGGAGCATGCATATGGAAAAATCAAGAATGGCATAATAGCGAAGTAAAGCCCATTCATATAAGTGAATTAGTAGATTTTTTACATACTTGGATTAAAGATAAAGATCCTGAAGTAGATTTATCTTTATTAGTAACTTTATCTAAAATGCAAATTAAGAAAGAAAAATCAGATTTAAATATAAGAAGTAAAATGTCTAAATTTGGTATATAAAATAATTATAGGAGATGAATTAATGAATAAGAATTTTGAAATAATAATTAATGGATTAAAAAATAAATCTAAAAGATCTGATTTAAAATTAATTTTAAATAGATACGAGCAAGGTGCAGCAACAAATAAGAATTTTTTCGAGAATTCACATTCTCTCACTTCAGTTAAAAATAGTTTAATGGAATCAGTTGATATTACTGACCCTTTCATTAAAAATATTATTATAATAGAAGCTGCCAGTGCTTATTCTATATTTAAATATATACTTGATGACAATTATTCAGATATATTAATTTATCATGACGGAATGGACTTACAAGATAATAGAGAATTTACCAAATGGAAAGTACCAAAAGATGAAGATGGTAATATAGATGAAGATTTTTATGAAGTATATAATATTTTTGTACAACATTTTGTTAAAAATATAACATATTTATCAGAGCAGAAATTCGATGTAGCTAATTATAAATTGGATGCTGAAGTACAAGGAATGCGTTTTAATATGATTCATGGAGCTAATACTATTTCTGGTCATCCTGTAATTGCTATAAGAAAAAATTTATCATCTGGTATTTTTAATTTAAATAGTGATGATTATATTAATTCCATTGGTGCAAGTGAAGAGCAAATAAAATTAATTCAAAAATATGCAATTAAAGGTACCTATATAATCTTTGGAGAAGTAGGTTCAGGTAAAACAACCTTATTACGTTATATGGCTAATTATAAATTAGATGAAAAATCTAATTTAGCTACTATAGAGGATACTCCTGAGTTAAATGTCAATGTACCTCTAGCAGAAATTACTTCACATCATGCATCAATACATAGCTTATTCGTAAATACATTAAGACAGTATCCTTCACATGTAATTATCGGAGAGACACGTACAGATGAAATAGTAGATATTTTGGAGAGTTCTCTTACAATTAATGTTGGAACAACAATTCATGCTGCTGATTTTAGAAAAGCTATACAAAGAATTATTTTCATGTCATTAAAGCGAAATATTCCAACTAATTCTCTAGAAGATTTAATAAACGCTTCAGTCAACTGTTTTATATTGATGGATAAAAGAAAAATAAAAGGTATGTGGGTTCACAAAGAAGAAATAGAAAGAGATATATATAAAGCATATAAAGAAATAAAATAAAAAGGAGATAATATGAATCTAAATTTGAATCAAAATAATAAAAGTCAATTAGATATTGCCAAAACATTAATTAATGATAAAAATATTAATAAATTAGCAAAAGATATTCAAAATGATATTGACTTAAATGACTTTGTAATAGAATTAATTGCATCTAACACATGCTCAACCATCGGAATAAAATATGATAGTGGAGATGTTATAATCACAGCAATATATGGTGATATTGTTAAAATCAATAAATTTCCAAATCAGACAGAAAGCAGTTATAATGATTTCTGTAGTACTATACTTAAAATTGATTTAAATGAAAAATTCAATTGTTCAAAAACAGAAAATATAAAAGGTGTACAGTCAAGAATTTATGCTATGATGCCACCTTTATGTATGTATCCAAATATTACTATTTCAACAACAAAAATGCCGCCGGAAAATCTAGATAAACAGACAATTCCAGATGAAGTATGGAACGAAATAGTTCATAATAATTTTATTATTGTTGGTGCTTCTGGTTCTGGTAAAACATATTTAATGAATTATTTATTACATAAATATATAAGAAAAGATGAAAGAATCGCATTCATAGAAGAGTTCGGAGAGTTAATTCCACCAAATGAATTAACTATACAAATTCTTGTTCCACCACCAAAACCTGGCGAAGATTCATTACTTGAATTTGTTACATATCAGTCTAACTTAATGCGATTAGATGCTACATATGTAGGAGAAGTAAAAGGATCAGAAGCTTGGCCTATGATAATGAATATGGCATCTGGAACTAGAGGTGGTGCTACTGTTCATGGAGAAAGTGCTCAGCAGGCTTTAAATCGTTTGAAAGCTCTTTGCCGTATTAGATGTAATAATGATGCAGCAATAGAAGAATTTATGGCGAAATCAATAAAATATATTATAGTTATGAAGAAAAGGAATATTGATTCTATTTATAAATTGATGGGAACTCATAATAAAGGTCAATTTGCAATGGAAGAGATATCTTCTTAGTATATAATTATATATAATTTGTTTATTATTAAGGAAATATATTAGTTTTATAGGAGGATAAAGATGTCTGAAATTAATAATATTGAAGATCTATACAATATACAAAAGAATATTTGGAAAAATGAGAATGAAAAATATTTTGGATTAACTCCATTGAATGATTGGAGCGACCTTGAGATAGTAAAAAATCATTTAGATGAGTGTGCTAACAAATTTTGGAATAATGGAACGAATGAGCTTAAGAAATTATTTGAAAATGGTAAATGCAAAGATATAGATAAATTAGTTCCAGGCTCTTATGAATTAATATTCGATCATATAAATGAATTAATTTGTTTATATGCAAAATTTGTATATGAAAAAGATAATATAGAAACAGGTAAAAAGGAGAAGATAGAAAAAAGAGCACCTTTGGCATATTTGCCATATCCAAATGATCTATGCTGGTTTCTTAATGGTTCAGAATATGTATTAAGAATATCTGCGAACATCAATTATTCTCTTTTAGCAAGAACTAAGAATCTTGTTAAATATCAGAAAGTATGGATATATGATTCTGACACAAAAGAATTTAATGTATTAGTAGATGATTTAGATCCATATGAAAGTCTTACAAAATTAAATCGTAATTTTCTTGAAATGTTACAGGGTGAAGAAATTACAAAAGATAATTTTACAGATGCTTTAGATAAAGTTCCTGAATTTTCAAATGATTCTATTGCAAACTTTAGATTCGGACATGTAGACGAAATCTTCAAATTAGTTGCTTTTAGTAATAGATTTGCTAATCCTTTAATGAAAGTATCTATTCCTATAAACATAGTAAAAATGTTTGTAACACAAAAAAGTAAAGAAGATACTACAGATAATGGTAATTTTTCAAATCTTGTTTTAAATGCAAATAAATTATTTGCATTAGAGAATTGTAGAACTGTTATTTATAAATCAATGTTTAATAGTAGTTTTACCTTTTCTGATTGTAATAAAGTTTTTGATTCATTTAAAACAAGTACAAATAAATCAGCAGGCAGATCTAGATTATTATTAGATACTGCTACTGTTGAAAATGGTATGATTTATAATGAAATTAATGGTAAAAAATACAATATGTTTGAGTTAATCATGAATGATGACTTAAAAGTAAATAATAACTTAAGTGTACTTTCAGAATCTAATTTTAGTTCTAGTAATGATCCTAAAAGATTAATGATGACAGCAAAATTAAGAACTCAGGCTGTGAAAGTTGTTGGTGAGAACGATCAGTTTACTCATGAAGTTCCTTTAAGAATTTGTTTTGGTGATTTTAAAGGTTTCAATTATGGTGATTCAATTATTATGAGCAGATCTGCAGCCAAAAAACTTTTAAATATAATTGATTCTAAAACCATTAAATTCAGATCAAAAGATGATTATTTATTCTTAAAAAAGAAATATAAGGTCGGTGATACATTATCCGTAAATGATTTTGGAAAAATTACAAAATCAACTATGTATAATAATTATAGAAATATAAAAATAATTGCTTTAGAGTCTGATTATATTACTGTATCAGCAGATAATCCTTTCAGTGTTGGAGATAAAGTTACAAATCTTCATGGTTCAAAAGGTATTGTAAGTTTAATTTTGGAAGACGATCAAATGCCTTATTTAAAAGATGACATTACTTTTAATGGACATACATTCAAAAAAGGACCTTTCGAAATTATTGTATCTGGAAATAGTGTTTTTAAGCGTAAAACGACTGGACAGTTATTTGAAGGATGGGCTAAAGCCATGAACTTTAATAATGTCAATAACGTTAAAGATGCTATTGATAATTATTATGATGATCTTAAATATTTTGGTGAACATTCTGTTGTATGCTTTGACCATGATGGTATTCATGAGGAAACTATTAAGCCATGTGGTGTAAATATGGTAATTAGATTAAATCATGATGCTGTTACAAAGCAGGTATTCTCATATGTTAAAAGTAACTATGCTAGAATGCTTAAATTCGGAGAAATGGAGGAATTAAACTTAGCAAGTAGAGGAATGTATAATATTCTAAATGAATTAGATATACGTTCAGTAAGTAAGCATTATAATTCATTTTCAATGATTAAAAGAATGCAAAAAACTGGTGAATGTCCGAATGAAAGAGCTAACAATCTAAGATTCTTTAGTATTTTAAGAGATATTGGATTCGAATTCAATTTACAGGAAGCTATAAAATATGAAGATATGAATGAAATGTACTTAAAATTACGTGATTTATTAACGGACGATCAAGTAAGTTTATTTGATGAAAATGATAAAGAAGGAGAATAAAAATGTTAGTACAGATAAATAGAACACATATAAAAAAGGATGAAAAAAATAAAGTAACATCACCACTTATTCTTGCACCTCATAGAAGACAATCAGTTTCCAATCTTAAATTTCATGAAGATGGAATTTTTTCTAAAAAGATTTTTGGAAAAATACATAAATGTGAATGTGGAAAAGTAGTTGGAGAAGGATTTTGTGAAGAGTGTGGATGTCGAGTAGTATCATTAAATAATATGCCTGATTTCTATTGCGATTTAGGAACAAAAGTTTCTGTTGCAATGCCAGACTACGAAAACTGTGGAATAGATGAAAGTATTTGTGAAAAAATTATTAATTATAAAAGTTTTCTTTATGATGGAGAAATCTGTGAATTATCTGATGAAACACCTTCATCTAATTTCCCTGATAATGATAAAATAAAAATAGGAGAAGAGGCTCTTTTATATTTAGGAGTATCTCAGAATTGGATAGATGAAAATACAAAGGATTTTGTAAGTATTTCACATCCATATAAAAGAGCAGTTGTAATAAATGATTCAAATTTACCTATGTTCACAGGTATAAATTATTTATATTCTGATCTTATTGAAAAAGTAAATAATGTAAAAGAAATGGGAGACTTGATAAATGGTAGAAAATTATTTTTATTAGTAGAAAGTAATGCTATATCTAATATACATCAGGAAATAATTAATGCATTATTTAATGAGTTACAGGAAGTTAAATATTCAATAATTAAGAGTGAAATTATCAGTCATCCTATTTCTGGAGCTATAAGAGCAACTTTAACAAATAGAGCAGATTTAAATGAAGATGTAATATTAATAGGAGACACCTTCATTGAAACATTATTTCCTTATATTTATAAAAAGCATAAAGGAAATATGATAGAAATAAATAAAGATTTAATTGAATCAAATGCTATGATATTGTTGAATAGAGCTCCTACTATTGGAGAATTATCAATAGTAGCAATGTATCCAAGAGTTGCAAGTTGTTATCCATATGGCAAAATAGATGGAACAAATGGTGGATTATTGCATAATAATAAATATTGTGAAGAAAATAGCGATTTAATTGGTATTTTTAATGATAGAGAAGGAGATATTGAGAAATTCTCTAAATTATGTGATGACGGAATTGATACACTTGGATTAAGATGTATTTCAGTAAATCCTATTATGATGGACGGTCCGGCGGGTGACTTTGATGGAGATGTTCTATTAAGTATGGGAATATATTCTATTGCAGCAAAAGAGGATGCAAAAAGAATGTTACCATCTAATAGTTATACAAATTACGCAAACGGAACAATTCGTAACCATATTTTAAATGATTTTATTTTCGCTTTAAATGCAGAAGATTTTGAAAATTAAAATACCAATAGGAGGTGTTTAATTCATGAAACTAAAAGAAGGCTTAAAATTATTTGAAAATTTACAAAGAAAAGAGTATTTTGATAAGAATCAAGAGTTAGCCGAAAATATGTGGGGTGTAGAATTACCTACAGTTAGCGATATAGCTGATTTTATGAAAGAAAAAGATAATCCGAAGATGAATAAAATTTTTGAATTTTATGAAAATGAAGATTCTTTCAAAAAAATGCTTAACAGAACAGAACACAATTACACACAGGAAGAAAGTACAGAATTTGTAAGAAAGGTAATGAGTGCAAATAATGATGATATTTCACAGGCTGGTTATTTTTATAAATTATTAATGGCATCTGCAGATGATTTTAGAATTGTTGAAAAAGATTGTCAATCTGATGGAATTAAGTATAATTTTGAAGATATAAATGAAGATCTTTTTAATTATAGAATAAGATTTATGTTTGTAAATGAATTAAAAACATTCATAAGAATGTCTTTTGATGATTTTATGAAAATCTTAGCAGAAAAAGGTTTGACTTCAATACACGTTAGAACACCTATGTCTTGTAACAATAAAGAAAAAAGATGTCTCTGTAAAAGATGTTCTGGTGCATTACCAAAAGGTGTTACAAATGTAGGAACTTTTACGGCTTTAATGGTTACAGAATCTGCCACTCAGGGTGCTTTAAGCTCTATGAATAAAGGTAGAAAAGAGAATATTAATAATGTTCTTACAAGAGGATATGATAGAGAAAATAACTGGGAATCAATAAATAGTTGGATCAATGATATTGTTACAGAACTTCAAAATGATAATGTATCTGCTAGATTCTATGAAATAGCATTATTATCAAGAGTACGATTTGAAAAAGAAAAACCTTATGTATCTCCATTAAAAAGTTCAATTTCTAAATCTGGTAACATATTTGGTTCTTATATATTTACATCAAATATGAAAGATTTTGAAAAAATTATTAAAGCTAAAGAATTTGAGGATAATTCTTTGAAATTACAGTTAGCAATAAATGATTTTTC
>OCHS01000143.1_pt1 | contig 10117 bp, 13 predicted proteins | sample 1538491 | NCBI WGS metagenome assembly OCHS01 (sample SAMN04571700, study PRJEB22368) | human gut metagenome | biome: human gut; material: stool | host: Homo sapiens | place: Luxembourg | collected 2012-10-05 | reverse complement strand
CTTGAAAACTAAGAGTACGAGAAATCGTATGGGGATCGTGACCTCAGTCCTCCGCTTCAGTTAATTCATAAGTAATTGTTCATGAATTAAACTCAGTTCGAAATAATAACTAAATAAAATAAATATGTCTAACCAGATACAGAAATTATTCTCCATTATGGGATTTGGTGGAGGTAAAGTAAACATAAAATCAAATGTCTATGGAGGAGCTGGTGGGAGATATTCAACACTAGGATCTTCAAGTAGGTATGGTACTGATGATACTAATAGACATAGTCCTACTACAGGTACAGCAGTGACAGATAGGTATTTAAGTACCTATTATGCTAAAATGACTGAAATAAAATCCTATGAAATGTCAGATATTTCAGATATGATTGTATCAGTATTCAAGGATTATATAGTTAATTTCATGAATAAAACTGGTAGTATTGTTACTATTAAAGATCAGAATGGTGATATTGATAAACAAAGAACTGAAAAAGTAAATGATATTCTATTAAATGATCTGAAAATTCATGAAATAGTAAAAACTCACCTATCTGAAATTATATATTATGGAGGTTATCATTTTATGGTAATCCCTTATAGGGATGAGACTGGTCATACTAGGTTATCAAGAAGAGATTTATACGATCCAGTGGTAGTAGTTAGTAGAACTAAAAATCATAACGAAGTAACCTATATAGCTAGAGGTAAGGATGGAAAGATTTATGAGATCCCTATGAAAGAGTGCATAAAGATAGGAGGTGATGATCTCCGTCTTATGAATGATATGAGTGAGGATTCTTATAATTCTATATCAGCTATAAAGCATGATAATTCTAAAGATCTTACCAATAGAGATCAAATATGTAGTGACGAGTTTTATTCAGCATCAAAACCGTTATATTATTCAGTTACTCATAAAGTAAAAGAATACTTATTAAAAGATACTATAATATCATTATTATCTATTAAGGATTTAGTACAACCACTTTTATTAATGATTCATGTTGATAAAGGTACTAGTATTGAAGCTGCTAATGAATTGACTAAGAAAGCTGAGAATTTAATTAATAAATATACTGACTTATCTGCAGTTCTATCAGCTCAGTTTGGAATATCAGATTTAATTGATGCATTATTAAATAATGTTAGAGTACTTCCTGATTATTCATCTAGTATGTCTAATATGGGTACAGTTGATTTAAATAAAATAAATCAAAAGATCCAAGAGATAAGAATGGAATTAGAGAATGTTCGTGATAGTGTATTAAATGCTATGGGTATTCCTGGTGATATATTTACAGGAAGAGCTACCAAGTGGGAAGCATTAAAAACTTCAGAACGATTGAATTCCAGGATTAATTTCTATGTATCAATGCTCAAATCTAGTATTGCTGAAGCTGCTAAAATAGTAATACTCAATATATATGATGATGAGTTAGATCCAGATAGTATAGAAGTACATATGTTCTCTAAGACTACAGTAGAATATAATAATATGACTAATAATGGAGAGATTGTTCAGACTCTTATAAGTCAGATTGGTACTATTGTAGAAGTAGCTGTTAGAACACTAGAGACTGCAGGTCCACTATTCGACCAATCAGCTTACTTAGAATATATAACTACGATGTTAAAGAATATTGATCCATCCATTGATTCATTTACATCAAAAGATCAAGTAGAAGAGTACTTGAAAATGCTAAGAGCTAAACAACAAATGATGGCTCAGCAAGGTATGATGGGAATGAATGATGAATATTAATAAAATTATTATGGCTAGAAAATCAGCATTGTTATCTGATACTCAATCTGAGGATCAGTTAACTGAAACAATAGAAATAAAATTGACATCTGAAGAAAAAGATATGATCACTAAATTATCAAAAGATTTTGGATCAGAATCTGAGTATATCAGACAATGTCTAGGATTCAGAAAAATAACTGAAGGAGCTCTGGAATCTAAATACCCTATTTATTATCCAGGATATTAATTACTAAGTTTAATTATTAGATAATTATGTTTAAGTATTTTAAAATGTTATTAACTATCAATGGAGAGTTAATACTAAAAGAGTATGGGATAGATTATCATCCTACATACTCTTTCTACTTATAATATTATCTAATTAAATTCGGAGTTAACTATGTATAGAATAAAAAGATTCAGTTCTGATAGAGAAAAAGTTCCTAGTAGTTTGTTAGAAAAAGCTAAAAAGGATGGAGTAGTTCAGAAAGATAAAGATGGAGATTGGAGAATAATTGCTATTAAGAAAGGTGAATTCTGGAATCAACATTATAAATCAAAAGAATCAGCTGAAAAGGCTTTAGCTGCTTATCATGCTAACAAATAATTATAATATGTACAAAATAAAGAAATTTAATTTAAATGCATATTCATATAGGGATTTGGAGAATGATTTTGGAATAAAATTACCTGAGGAGTATTTATCACTTAAGAATATTGAAGATACTACTATACCTGATGAATTATTAAATTGGGGAAGGAGTACTACTGGAGTAATGACTACTATAAATCCCAGTTCTATAAGAATAGATCTTCTTAGTTCTACTGAGTTAAACGATCAAAGAATATCAAAGCTAATCAGTGATTATGGTTTGACTAATTCATTATCGTATAATTTTGATAAATTAGAGTGGGATACAGAAAATGTTAAAGAGTCAATATTAGAATCTATCAGAAATAATATATCTAGTCTTACTGAAAGACTAACTTCTGGAACTGATCCAAATATTAATAACTCAATTAATATTCAGATAGATAATAATTCGAATTATTTAGATATAATTGAAAAGTACATGTAATATGTATAAGATAAAACGATTTGCTTCAGTATCTCAAACTTCTAGCTTACCACTGACTAATGTTGCTACTAATCAATCAGTGATGAGTAGGGATACTAGAGCATTAGAACAGCAACTTAAACAGGAAAAATTGAGATTTGAAATGGAGAAATTACAGGCTCAACGTCAACAATTTCAAATGAAGCAGAATCAGAAACTAAATAATTTGAATAAGAATCAGAATTACGGACAATCCCAGGAAGTTGATAATTCTCAGAATTCTAATCAAAAGGATATGCTAAAATCTCAAGAAGTTATGGCTAAGATACAACCTAAACCTTCAGGAAATAAAGTTAGTGGAGTTGGAATAACTCCTAATCCTGAATTAATAGGAAAAGGTACTCAGCCTACTCCTGCTATACCAATGAATAAATAAAATTTTGTATTATGTATAAAATTAAAAGATTCTCTAGAGCAATAAATTCATTAATAAAATCTAATGCAGGAGGATTTAACGGATTGAATAAAGCAAAAGATGCAATAGTTAAAACTCTTGATAAATCTGAAAAATTAGCTGAGTCGTTAGGTAAATCCGTAAAATCAGGATCTATATCTACTAAAGATGCAGCTAAAAGATTAAATAAGATAAGAAGTGCATCTAATAATAGAGTAGCAAGATTATCTAAAGCTATTAGTAAGAATGCTGATTCTAAGAAGTTAGATTTTGTTAAACCTGCTGGAACTGGAATTTTAGGTAAATTAAATAATATTGCACGAACAGGTGCAGCTTATGGTAAATCTTTAGCTCAATAATATTATGGATAAATTAGAAACAAAACTCATGTGTGACCAAGTAGAGTCAGATGAGGTGAGGGATAAAAAGAAAGAGAAGGAGAAAGAGCTAAATGAGCTCATTCAACAATATAATCCATTAAGAGATAATACGATAATTCACTCTTGATATTGAATTCATAATTTTATTTTAATTAGTTTAAATTCATTACAAGGAATCACATATAAATGATGGTCGTTACGGTATGTGAATATAGTGAGGACTATCGTGATTCTGATTATTAAAAGTTAAATTATGTATAGAATAAAAAGATTTAGTGGTTACGCTGAAACTCCAATATTAGGATCTAGTTATATTAGTAATTGTAATGTTAATGATAATAGTTTAATTAGTAAAACTAATAAGAATTATAGTCCTAGAGTGGAGAAATTGATGGAGAGAAATAAAGGATTGATGTTCGATTTAGAAGATCTAAAAGACTATTTTCCTAAGAAATAATATATTCATATTTAGAAGATATCCTCATATTAGATTGAAATAAGATCTATACTATTCGATTAGGTATGAGGAACTGATTGTAAATTTTAATAAAGATATAAATGAAACTATTATGTAGGTTGTTTGGAATCGACCAAATAGCAGCGGATTCCAGTAGGATACCTAGGGATGTAGTTGAAGACTATCTAAGATCTAAGGAGTATGAAGTTATCAGAAGTAATAAAACTGCTACTGGAGGTATTACTCATATTAATAGAAGTCTTACTACTGATCCTAGTATGAATCTAAAAGGAGTTGTTGGTAGAGATGACTTACTGCTGATTAAATCAGAGATAACTCATGTTCTTACTGATATCTTCATAGATGGAAATGATGTAATGGGAGTCCTAGAGATTCTTGATGAATCACTTATGGATACTAAATCAGCAGAAAGAATTAAACAACTAAAAGGTCTAGTTAGGAATGGTATTAAAGTAGGTTTATCCTGTGTAATACTAGCTTACTGGGATCAGAATGAAGTAGCTACAGGTATAAAAGCTATTAAAGGAGTTGATATAACTGAGAATCCTTCATTTGCAGGTAGTGGAGTAGTTAGAATAATAGAAGACGAAAGTACGAAAGGAGAATCAGTATAATGAATGAAATGAAAGTAAAAACTATTCAGGATTTTAACACTGATAATCCTGAAGTTAAATTGTTTTCTAAAATAGATGGAAAACTATGTAAGCTAAAGTTAAAAGTGTTCTCTTCTGAGTCTACTGCAGTAGAATATAAAACTGAGTCAGAATTAGCTCCAGTAATATCAATAGATGTTAATGAGAATAATTCTCCAGAACAAAAAGAATTCTCAGCTGCTACTATTAGAGAAAGAGTACGAATGGCTAAATTTAGTGTTCGTCAAAGATTTAGAAGAATGATAATTGACTATAAGAAGTTTAATGAGATGACTAGGAATAATATGTCAGCTGATGACTTCAAGATAGTAAGAGGATTGTTTACTTCAGATGTAATGAATATTATGAATACCATTACTCCTGATATTATGAAAGGTAAACAGATAAATACTCTTCTAGGTCTTAGTGCGTTTGGTAAAGATCTTAGAGTAGCAGGTCAAGAGTTACAAATCCCTTATAGAATGGCGATGAATGAGGAGAAGAGATTGGGAAGTGTAACTAAAATGAGATATCAAAGAATTCAATCTGCTTACAATAAATTTATAGATGCATTATTAGCTCATGTGTTTGGAGAGGACTATAAGAGTATAGGATTAGGTGAAAATGTTATGGCTAATAAAGAAATGCATGATAATATTGAACTAGAAAATAACATGGGAGAATAAGATTATGAGGAGAAAATTATTTAGTGAAGATAAGAGAACAACAACTCGTCGTAGACTATTCTCTAATGATGAAATACAAGTATCACAAATAGATAATTCAATACAAGAAGAATCTAAAGCAGGTGATAATATAATTCCTAATGATCCTGGAGTTAGAACAGTTATCTGTGCCGACTGTAAGCATTCATTTCAATATGATGGATCAGATCTTCATATTGTATGCCCTAATTGTGGAGGTGATAGATTCGAACTAGTAAATGAATTATCAAATGAATGTGTAAAGGATAATGCTGAAGAGAATGCAGTCAACAAGGTATTTAGTGAAAAAAGGAGAAGACTATTTAGTAATGAATCATCATTAACTAATGAAACTGGACCAGATCCTAGTTTAGTCGAACTCCCTGAAAGTCAAGAATCATCATTAACTACAATTAGTGATGAATGCGATATAAATACTAGGTATAAGTGCCATGATTGCGGAAAAGTATTTAGCGATGAATCAAAAACACAGTCAGGAGTTACTTGTCCTGAATGTGGAGGAGATAGAGTAGAAAGAATAGATGTATTAGGTGAAGATCAGGATTCAAAACTAGATGATTTACTAAGTGAATATGAAGGAAAATCAGTAGATGAGGATGAATTATTTGCTATCATGAGTGAGCGTGGTATTGACGAAAGACCTAAGGATTTAATAGATGCTGGATACGCTACACTTGAAGGTGATCAAATCAATTTTAGTGAATATTCATCTGCACAAAGAAAATTATTTAGTAAATTGATTATATCAGTTACAAAAGAATTTGATGTTGATCCTACTATACAAGATAAAGAATCTACTATTGAATCATTATCTGGAAGACTTCCTGGAAAATCCATTATGATCCTGAAAAAAGCTCATATGATAAATCCAGAACCTGAAGTCGTAAATTTCAGTAATAAGGATTTTATAAACGATTCAGGTATTGCTAATGATTTATCAGCTGAGTATGGAGGTACTAGCATGAAATTGAAGGATTTCATGAATATGCTATCTGAGGAGTATCCTGATGCTCCTGATGATATTATAGATCTTCTTACTGATGATAAAGTCATCAAAATCAATGGAAGCAATGTCATGATCAATAAATAATCTAAATATTTTAACAAAAATGAGTAATAGAACTAGATTTATGGATCGATTGTTCAGTGCTACATCTGAAAAAGATGAGGAACTTACTAAACAAGTTGCTGAAGATATCGAATCTGCTAAAGAAAATGGCTCAGTTGAAGATGATGAGATGGCTTATCAGCATACAGGTGATGGTCATGTTATAGCAACTGATAAAGAAACAGGAGAAAATACTCTTATTCATCCTAGCGAGGATGGTGAAACTTATGATCTTGAAGCTATTCCTGATGGAGAGCTTGAAAGGTATCTTCATCCTGAAATAATTGAAGGAGCTCCAGCTGTAGCACCTGAGGTATGTCCAGGATGTGGTCAGGATCCATGTGCATGCGAAAGTAAAGAGTTCTCTGTTACAACTAATAATAACGCAGTATTGAAAATATACTCAGATCAAGAATTATCTGAAGCTGCTACTGAACTAGCAATGAGCTCAGGAGAAAATGTTCAGGTAGGTGATCTTAGTTTTATTAAATGCGAGGATGACCCAGATGCAGTTGTAGTAACTGATAAATCATCTGGAGATACTGCAAAAGTTGTATTGGATGGTCCTGATATGCAAGTTACTGAGTTAGATCAAAAGAATTTTAAAGAATTTTCAAATAAAAAAGAAATGAAAGTAGTTAGACGTAAAGTATATAGTCATGCAGAGCAATACAATCCAGTTTATGTAGTAGGTATTGATACTACTAATCAGGTATTAGCTAATTATCCTGCTATGACTGAAGAAGCAGCTAGTGATTTAGCTAATAGACTGATTGAAATGGGTCTTGAAGGAGTACAAATAATTGCTAATCCTGATGAAGCTCGTGATTATGCTATTAGTCTATTAACTGGAAACGGAGTAGAATCAGTAGAACAAATTGGTGAAGAAGAAGCTAAAGAGTTCTCAGATGTTGATGGTGTTATTTATGTAAATCGTTATTTTACTAATGACCGCACTCAGTTTATGAACAAATTGTTCTCTGAAGCTGATGAAGATATTACTGCTACTCAGGATATCATTGAATCTGCTTTATCTAATGGAGAACAAGTAGAAACTGAGGATGAAATTATCACTCCGGTATCAGATTCTACAGCAGTAGTAGAAGATAAATTGAATGGAGAATATACTTCAGTTGTAGTTGATGGTGAACATATGAATGTTGAACCTATCGAAGAAGGTCAAGCTGAAATGATGTTGAAGGATGTCGATGTAGAAGAACCTGCTACAGAGGAAGTAGAAGAAAAATCATATTCATTATCTAGTGCCATCAGATCAAAAGCTGGTGATATTATGATGAAAGAAGGAGTTCAAGGTAAAGCTAAGAGAGCTGCTAAATGGGTTTATGATAACTCAGAAAAGGTTGCTAAGGGTGCTAAGATTGCAGGAGCTGCAACTGCTGCTACTGGTGCAACTGTAGGTGGAGTTATAGCTGCTAAGAAGCTAAAACGTAAAGAAGAATCTGATACAAATGTTGTTGAAGAAGAACAAGCTCCACTAGAACAAATAGAAGATAAAGCTACTCAAGCTATCGAAGCTGTTCAAGAAGCTGCAGAAGGTGCTATCGAAGCTATTCAAGAAGCTAAAGATACTCCAGTAGAAGAGAAAGAAGATATTAAGGAAGCTAATTACTCAAAAGTAATTGAAGAAGTATCAGCTAGATTATTCTCTGCTACAAATAGAAGTGAAATTCCTTCACTTGACGAATTAATCTAATAAATAAATTTCGATAACTATAAATTATATATAATAATATGAGTAATATTATAGATGAAGCTCGCTTATTTAGTGAAGCTATTCAAGGTAAAACCTCTGATAAATTGTTAGGTAGCTCTGTATCTGCTGAAGATGCGAGACTTCGTATGAATGCTTATCAAAAAGTATTCTCTAGATATAATGAGAACAAACGTGAGTATCAGAAGATGTTCTCTGGTTATGCTGAAACTCCGTTGCTATCTACACAATATTTTAACGCAACTGTAGCTGCTTATGTTAGCTCATTTGCTGGATTTATGTCTATTGAACGTGATATGGATCAACCGAATGGTTTGTTCTATTGGTTAGACGTTCTTGGTGTATCTGATTATCGTACAGTTATGCCTAACCTAGGACCTGATATGTTCAACAATATCAATACTATGGGTAGATTTGAATCTGATATTACTTCCGAAGTACCTGCAGGTTCTACTGCTGTTACTTATCTTATCGGACGTAAGATAATTCCTGGAACTTTGAGAATCAAGATCAAAGTAGCAACAGATAATTCTATCGTAGAATTGATTGATGCAGGTCAAGGTGAATTCATGGCTAGAGCTAATATTCTTAAATCTTCTAAGATTGATTATAAGAATGGTAATGTTCAATTCGAATTGATTACAGCTACTGCTGCAGGTGATAAAGTAACTCTTATTGGTTCTGAAGATACTACTGGAGTTCCTTGTAATCTTAACGGTGCAGCTGCTCCTAAGAATGGTAACAGATTCTTAGCTAAGTTGCAACAAATTGGATTGTCTACAGTACCTGATATGTTGTCTACTGAATACAACATCTCATCTTTAGCAGCTATGAAGAAGGCTACTAATACTGATATGGCATCATTCATGTTCACTAAATTACGTGAAATGTATACTAAGTTGATCAATAGTAAGTTGGTAACTACTCTTGCTAATGAGTATGTAGGTGATACTTACCAGATTGACTTATCAGCTAATTCAGCTAAGTACATGGATTATCGTTCTAACCTTGATTACTTTGTATCTCAATTGATCGAAGTTGAATCTATCCTAGCTCAAAAAGCTGTTAAAGGTGTTAGAACTACTGCATATGTTGCAGGTGCTGATGCATCTAACATGTTCCAAAAATGTACTGCTATTGGTAAGTTCGAAAAGAATGACAAAGCTACTTATATCAATGACTTGCTTGGTTGGTATGATGGTGTTCCTGTATTGAGAACTACTGATATCGCTAAAGGTGATGTTTATGCTATCCATAAGACTGTGGATGGACAGATGGCACCATTGGCTAGAGGTATTTATTTGCCTTTGACTGATACTCCGACTATTGGTAACTACAATAATCCGACTCAGATGGCTGCCGGAATTTATTACCAAGAAGGAATCAAGACTATGAACTAACTCGCAGTAGTCTTGAATACTAGAATTTAGTATTATAAAAACTCATTGAATTGCTGGAAACTCCTTAGAGTCTAGTTAACTACAAAGTAATCAGTAATGATAAACTTGAATGTTTAAAAATAACTAGAATTGGACAATCAGCAGCGAAGCTGCATATATAAATTATATGTAGAACGTTCAACGACTATCGAAAAGATATTAATAGAAATATTAATAGAACTTAGTAGAGTAGGATCAAGTGATCCGAAGTGCGTGGCTCCTAACATGTAATGATGAGGATGAAGATATAGTCTCAACTTTATAGGAAACTATAAGGACTCTTAATTGAGTCTTATCAGTGTAACGAGCTGATAATCAGATAGATACGATAGTAGAGATCGGAAGAGCGTCGTGTAGGGAAAGAGTGTAGATCTCG
>OCHS01000118.1_pt1 | contig 10987 bp, 1 predicted proteins | sample 1538491 | NCBI WGS metagenome assembly OCHS01 (sample SAMN04571700, study PRJEB22368) | human gut metagenome | biome: human gut; material: stool | host: Homo sapiens | place: Luxembourg | collected 2012-10-05 | reverse complement strand
GTTCAGACGTGTGCTCTTCCGATCTATTTACACCAAAATATTCTTTTGATTGTGGAAACAATTGAACAGTTAAAAGCGGTGGAGTTAGTGGAAATTGCTGTAAAAAATGTGGTATGTATATCGTTTTTGTCGATGTTGCTGCCACGGTGCAAATCTGCACAGGGAACCGGTTTTCCCGTGCAAAAAATCTGAGGAAACGCCGCATAAAGTTTGCACGAAAGAATGCAAAACAGACTGCGTGCAGCGTTCCCGCAATGAGAGGAGTTTTTTTATGCAGACAGAAAAGACAAGACACCTGCGTACAAGAGTCATCAGTGTCTTGCTGGCAGTCCTGATGATCGTGACCTGCCTGCCGTCGATGCTGTTTCCGGTATCGGCGGACAATAACGGACGATCCGGCGGACCGCTGGTACTGACAAACGCCAGTGTCGAATTTCGGGACAGCAAGTATAATCCGATTGATGAAGTGAATACGGGAGATGTGTTCTATCTGATGTCGACGATCTCCGGAAACAACGTCAATGAAGGGGAGGTGGATTCTTATCGGATCGAGATCACCGACAAGAATCTGCTGCTGCCGAACTTTGCCGGAAACGGCTTCAGGGACGGTGCCGTTTATAATGGGTATACCCTGCATGTCAACAGCGACGGCAGCCGGTATATCGCCTTTGACATTGACAACGGTCAGACCAAACAGGTCCGGCTGCAGGCGAAGTTCCAGAACGGCAAGACCCCGGGCGGAACGCCCTCGACCGTAAAGATCGTACAGGACAGCACAGGCAAGAATGCCAGCAGTACAATTACTGCCAAGGCAGAACGGCAGTGGAGTGCGTCCAAGTCGGAGGACAGAAACGCCCTGACAGCGGCACAGCTGGCTGCCGGCACCACGGTAAATTATACCCTGAGTGCTTCGGCGAACAACGCCTCCAAGAAAAACGGCGTGGAATGGGTGCAGTCCCTGAAATTCGAGGACACCATTTCACTGTCGGAAATGACCTTTGCCGGTGGTGCACAGACCGCGGTGGAAAACGCCGTCAAGTCTGCCATTGCGGCAGCAGGCTACACCGCCGGCAATCTGAGCGTAGAGGCCATCGACGGCACTAGCACTGCCAAGATCAGCTTCACCGTGGACAGCAAGAACACCAATGCAGAAATGTCCGCAGTCAAGCTGAACGTGGCACTGCCTCTGAACAGCAGCACCGTGACGATGAACGGCACCGCAGACGGCAAGGTCACCAACAGCCTGACCGTTTCCGGCAAGCCCTACGGTGACGATACCAGCTACTCGACCATCGGCGGGAACAGCGTGGAACTGAAAGTTTCTGCTCCGCAGGGACCGAAGTTCAGTATTGGAAAAACCGTACAAAATGGAAAAGCATACTACGTGAACGGGGATACTGTAGAATTTGAGATCTCCGCTTCCAATACCGGTGATGCTGCCGGAGATATTACCCTGACAGATAACGTTCCGGACGGCATGACACTGGAGAGCATCACAGCCGCAGACGGTACTGTTTCCGGAAACAGCGTGACATTCCAGAATGTCGCTGCCGGTGCAACGGTGACAGCAAAGGTGGTCTGCAAGGTTTCCAAAGACCAGACTCCAAACCTGACCAACGAAGTGACCGACGGTAAAAACACAGCCAAGGCAACGATCTCTGTCAAGGAAGACAAGGCAGTGATTGAAACGCCGATGAAGAGCGGCTATGTAACTTATAATGGTAAGAATCTGGGACAGAAGTACTATCCCCACATTGCCGGACAGACTGCGACCTATACCATTTCTGTTACCAACTCCGGTGCAAAGGACGCGAAAGGTGTTCTTGTTTCAGATGATAGTCTGTCATACAATCTGAAGAATATGACTTATACCGTAGATGGTGTTACAAGATCAGACTTTCCGGATAAAATTGACGTTCCGGCAGGAAAAACGGTGCAGATCACGGTAACTGGTACAATCAGAGACGACGTGGCCGGAGAAATTTCCAATGTGGCAAAGGTAGACGGCAAGTCTTCCAATAAAGTGAAGTTTACACCGGATGTACCGAAAGCACAGCTGGGGATTACGAAGACGGCAGATGTCGGCAATTACACATTTGGCACGGCAAAAGATGTTGTTTACACAATTACAGTAACGAATAATGGTGAAGCAGATGCTGAAAATGTGAAAATAGAGGACATCTTGCCGGACGGCATGACATTCCGTGAAAATAGTGGTGCATATGGCATTTTGACCTTATCAGACGACACCACAGAAAATATTACTTCCGTTGATACAAAAACATTGACTGCCGGCGGAACGATTACTGTTCCAAAAGGGAAGTCAATTACTTTGACAGTATATGCAAATGTGGAAGCTTCTGCAACAGCTGCAACACTGACAAATACCGCAAAAGTATATGAAGGTGCGGAAGTAAAGGGTACTGCGACGCATACTATTTACGGCGGTGAAGATTTAAGCAAATATAGCTTGCAAAAGAAAATCATTGCAGTAAATGGTATACCAGCAGATGATACAACAGAAATTGTAAATGGTGATAAGCTGACATATCAGGCGACTTTTACCAACCACGGAACCACGACCATGGAAAACCTGTACTTATATGATTATGGTACAACGTTGAAGTGGGAAGCTTCTGATGTTCTGAAAGTCGTTGCAATTAACGGCAATGCGTCTAACCCCAGAATTCAGACTGTTACTGTAGAGCAAAATAAAATTGATGGTGGAGGCTATGCGGTTGAAACCTTTAATATTATGGGAATCAATCTGGCGGCTGGCGAATCAGTGACAGTGGAATACGTGGTACTTGGAAACGATGTCACTAATACAAATAATGACTACGCTTCTGAAAAAAGGGGAATTCAGGGGTATGGTGATGGTACTAATCTGAATAATAGTGCATTGATGCAGACATTAAGTGCATTTGAAACAAAGTTCGGAACACAGAGAGGTGTCTATAACTATACCGCAGTAGGCGGTCTGACTGTAAACGAACACGGAAGCAAAACTGTAACTTGGTATGCACATGACATGATTTTGAATCCAGTAAGCAATACTGTTTTTGAGGCGAAAAAGTCACTGACAAATAGTGAGGACAAAACGACCAATATCGTTGGTATGACAGCGGCAGATCTGGAGAAGAAAACATTTAGCTACAGCTTGGCACTTTCTGGTTCAAATAATGACTATGCTGGGAAAACGATCGTTGTAGAAGATACGCTGCCGGACGGCATGGAATATGTGCCAAATAGTGTAGAGGGAACTGCAAATCATACAGCTTTGAGTGGCATTCAGGCAACTCAAGTTGGACAGACGCTGACCTTTACATTTGTTTCCACAGAAAAATTTAAAAATCAGTGGGGCGGTGGCGTAAAGTTGACTTACCAAGCCAAGCTGACCGCCGACAAGGCACAGGAACTGGCAAACAGCACGGCGAAAAAAGTCACACTGACAAACACCCTTTCCAAGGTGACAGTGGTGGAGGGCAAAAATGACGGCAGTGACCGTGTGATCTCGCCGGAGGATAAGGTGGACATCAGCTTCACCAAAACCACCCCTGCCCCCGGCTTCGCCAAGCTGGCAGTAGCCTCCTTTGCAGGACAGACCTATGATGACACTGCTGTACAGCCGGTAGGAAACGGCTACATCACCGCCGGTGATACCCTGATCTGGCAGACTGTGCTGTACAACGGCAGAGGCAACTCCACCGATGTGGCAGACCTGAAACTGGACGGCGTGACACTGACCGACAATCTGCCGGCAACCTACCAGTTCAGCAACGAAACCGGTTTGCAGATGACCTATCAGGTGCTGGATCTGACGTATAACAGCGACGGCAGTTCTACATTTCAAGTAAACGACAAAACTGGTCTGCTGGAAGGCGGCACGAAAGTTCCAGATACCGCCTATAAGATCGACGGCTCGAAACTGATTATCTCTGTGGACAAGCTGGCAGCTAAACTGGAAAAGAACAAGTGCATCGTCTTCCAGTTCACCACCACTGTCAAGGACGGACAGGAAAGCGAGGGCGTTATCACCAACACCGGTTACGCCACCATTGACCAGCCGTTCTCCGCAGAAGATACGGTTGCCGGCGAAAAGCAGGACAACCAGATCTGGAGCTATGCAAACTACAATATCGTTGGCCTGACCACAGAGTCCTGGAAAACGATTACCTATAAGAATAATGGACACAATGGCACACCCCACACGGATCCGGCAACCGATACCGGTTACAGCCGCCAGCCTACGCACAACTATGTGCAGGGCATGCAGGGCGAAGATGTGACCTATGAACTCCACATCAAGAACAACTCGCCGGTAGCTCTGGAAAACATGACCATTATTGACCGTCTGCCCTATGTGGGTGACTTGGGTCTGGTTTCCGGCTATGAGCGTTTCTCCGCATTCGGCGTGACTCTCAAGAGCATTGATTCTGTTACGGTAGGCGGAACAGATGTGAGTGCAAATGCAGCGTACAGCTATTCCACCGACAAGACCTCCGTCCTGAATGAGTACTCCAAGGACTGGCTGGGACAGAACGATGTCATGAACTGGACAGGTATTTCCTCTGCGGATACCGTAGACTTCCGGATCCAGCTGCAAGATACGACCGTCAAGGTTGGCGAGGAAGTTGTTGTCAAAGTTACCGCAACCGTTCCCAGCTATGTGGCAAAGACCGGCGAGGAAAATATCGCATGGAACAGCTTCGCGTACTCCTATCAGAATACCGACATTCTGGGCGATACTGTCATGGTAGCAGAGCCGGCAAAGGTCGGCGTCTGGGTACAGACACCGGACACCACCGTTGATGTGACGGTCAACAAGACTTTGACAGAAGCAGAAACCAAGGACGCAACATTCTACTTTGCACTGTTTACCGATGAAAATTACACCACACGGTTGAGTGATGTGATTTCCGTCACCATTCCGGCAGGACAGACTGAGGCTTCTGTCACCATGAAGGACGTAGACCTGTCCTCGATCAAGCAGCAGACCAACAACGCCAACAACGTTTACCTGCTGGAAACAGATGCCAAGGGCAATCAGATTCACAACTACACACCGGCATACAAAGACAAAGACAATGTGATCTCCACTGATGCCACAACGAACCAGACTGTTGACGTGACCAATACCAAAAATACGGGCGATATCACGCTGACCAAGACACTGGCAGGCGTGGAAGGCGGAAACGTCACCGGCGACACCTTCTATTTTGCCCTGTTCACCAAGAATGCGGCAGGCGATTATGTTCGCTATGAGGAAGCACCGGTGCAGTCCCTGACCTTTACCGAGGCAGACTCAAAGAAAGTTACATTTGAAAACGTGCCCAAGGGTATGGATTTCTACGTGCTGGAAACCAATGCCAACGGCGTTCCGACTTATACAGGAGATTCTGATACTTACACTGCGGACAGTGGTATCCGCTACTCTTTCGTACCGGTAATACGGTCGGCAGTACAGGCAGGCGGTACTACTAGAATCACTAACTTTGAAGAAACCCAGTACAGCATCACCGTCAGCAAGGTGCTGATCGCAGATGATGTCAAGAGCACACCTGTATTCTCCGTGGGACTGTTCACCAAGAACGGAAACGATTACACACAGGTCGGCACAACAAAGAATGTTACTGCAGGTTCTGATGTGACCTTTGACGGTCTGAAAGCAGATACTCCGTACTACATCTTTGAAATGGACGGTGACAAGCGTGTCGAAAACGGTGCTTCTTTCCAGATGCCTGTTGTTCTCGATCCCAAGGATTCCACTACGAAAACAAATACGACATTCTACGTTTCTTATGACTGCTGCGATGACCACAATCAGGTTGCGGCACTTACCCTGACCAAGGACGCACCGCAGGCAAACACCATTATCACAAACACCACCAAGAATCCGGCTCAGATCAAGGTAACGAAGATCGCAACCGAGGACGGCAATCCGGCAGTTGACCATGCAATTAAGGTAGGACTGTTTACGCTGAACGCAGATGGCAGTTATGAGCCGGTAAAGGATGCTACAGGCACGGCAAAGGTAGAGCCAATTACCATTGCAGCCGGCGACAAGGGCAAAAAGTCTGTCACCTTTGACGGACTGGACAGCAGCAAGATCTATTATGTCTTTGAGCTGGATGCAGACGGCAACCGCGTGGAAAATGGCAGCACAACCACAGTGGAATCGGCAGGCAGCAGCAAGACATTCCTCGCTACCTACTCCGGCAAAAGCAGTCGGGTAGACCTGCTGCCGGGTATTCCGGGCGAAAAGGTCATTACCGATGCCAATACCACACAAGTGGAATTGTCCTTTGCAAAAACAGATGTAGACGGTAAGGCAATGACCGGCTATAAGCTGACTTTGAAAAAGCCGGATGGTAATGAGGAAAGCTGGACAACCGATGGTACAGCAAAAATATTTACTAATCTGACAGCCGGAAAGTACAAACTGACAGAAGCTGCACAGAATAACTATGTGCCGGTAGAAGTTGCATTTGAAATCGGCGATGACGGCTATATTGTCACAGAAAATGCAGAATCGATGGCATATGCTGAGTTGGGAAGCACCGGTGTAACGGTTATCAACCGTGCACAAGTCAGCGTTGACAAGCAGGATATTGCAAATTCTAAGGAACTGGCAGGTGCAACCATCAAGATCACTCGGACAAACGGCAGTCTGAATGCAGATGTGCTGGAGGTCAAGCGTGGGGAAACTTTGCTGACAAAGGCAGACTCTCTGGAGGACAACGCTGATTACAGCAAATACACACAGACATCTAATACTATCACCTTTATTTCTGACGGCGAAAACAAGACCAACATCATCGGTCTGCCGGACGGCACCTACACCATGACGGAGGTAGTTGCACCGGACGGCTACAACAAGGTAAGCACAGACTTCACCTTTACCATTAAAAACGGTGTAGTTGATGCAACGGGAACCACAGAATATGACGTTTCCGGCAATGACATTACCATGAAGGACGGTCAGAAGCCCAGCGTGACGATCAGCAAGCAGGCAGTCGGCGGCGGAGAAGAACTCACCGGAGCCGTACTGAAACTGACTGCACCGGCAGGAACAGACCTGAGCAAAGTCAAGGGCTCCTACAGCGACGGCAGCACTGCTGGAATCGAAACCAGCGGCAACACCATTACATGGACTTCGGACAAAGCCAAGGGCGGTGTGACACTGGCAAATCTGCCGGCAGGCGTGTACACGCTGGAAGAAACCACCGCACCGGACGGCTTCACCAAAAAGACTGAGGCGATGAACTTCGAGGTCGGAGCTGACGGCAAGGTCGGAACGGTAAACGGACTGACCAAGGACGACAACAAGATCGTAATGGAAGATGACACTTCCAAGCTTACCATTGCCAAGAAGGACATCACCGGAAAGCAGGAAGTCACCGGAGCAAAGCTGACCCTGACCCTGACAAATCCGGACGAAAGCGGAGCAACGCTGGACAGTGTGACAGCAAATATCCGTGTGGACAGCAGAACCGCAGATTCCATTACATGGACTTCCGGCAAGACAGATGCTATTTTGAGCAAGCTGCCGGACGGCACCTATACTCTGGGAGAAAGCGGCGATGCCTTTACAGACACAGAAACCGGAAAGACCTACACGGTAATCGAATCAACGATGACCTTTACTGTGGAAAACGGTGTTGTCACAAGCACCACCGGTGACGCAGACAACCTGAATGACAAGGCGACCGAGGGCTATTATTACTACGATAAGACCAAGGAAGAAATTCTGGTCTGCGATGCGGAAGCTGTCAACGTCGTATCGATCAGCAAGCAGGACGCAGGAAGCGGTGCGGAAGTAGCCGGTGCAACACTGGAGATCACCGCAGAAAACGTGCTGGATACCACGAAACTGGAACTGTCCAGAACCGATAAGAACGGGAACAAGACAGTACTGGTCAAGGGAACGGATTACAGCATCAGTACAGACGGCAAGACCATTCAGTTTGTTTCCGGAGAAGATGCAACGACCATCACCGGACTGCCGGCAGGCACATACAAGCTGAAAGAAACCAATGCACCGGACGGCTACCAGCTGTACACCGCAGAAGAAACCTTCACCATTGGAACAGACGGCAAGGTGACCGGAACCACAACCATTCAGGACGAGGTTTCCAAGCTTACCATTGCCAAGAAGGACATCACCGGAAAGCAGGAAGTCACCGGAGCAAAGCTGACCCTGACCCTGACAAATCCGGACGAAAGCGGAGCAACGCTGGACAGTGTGACAGCAAATATCCGTGTGGACAGCAGAACCGCAGATTCCATTACATGGACTTCCGGCAAGACAGATGCTATTTTGAGCAAGCTGCCGGACGGCACCTATACTCTGGGAGAAAGCGGCGATGCCTTTACAGACACAGAAACCGGAAAGACCTACACGGTAATCGAATCAACGATGACCTTTACTGTGGAAAACGGTGTTGTCACAAGCACCACCGGTGACGCAGACAACCTGAATGACAAGGCGACCGAGGGCTATTATTACTACGATAAGACCAAGGAAGAAATTCTGGTCTGCGATGCGGAAGCTGTCAACGTCGTATCGATCAGCAAGCAGGACGCAGGAAGCGGTGCGGAAGTAGCCGGTGCAACACTGGAGATCACCGCAGAAAACGTGCTGGATACCACGAAACTGGAACTGTCCAGAACCGATAAGAACGGGAACAAGACAGTACTGGTCAAGGGAACGGATTACAGCATCAGTACAGACGGCAAGACCATTCAGTTTGTTTCCGGAGAAGATGCAACGACCATCACCGGACTGCCGGCAGGCACATACAAGCTGAAAGAAACCAATGCACCGGACGGCTACCAGCTGTACACCGCAGAAGAAACCTTCACCATTGGAACAGACGGCAAGGTGACCGGAACCACAACCATTCAGGACGAGGTTTCCAAGCTTACCATTGGCAAGAAGGACATCACCGGAAAGCAGGAAGTCACCGGAGCAAAGTTAACCTTGAAACTGACAAATCCGGACGAAAGCGGAGCAACGCTGGACGGTGTGACGGTAGAAAATATCAAAAATAACACCGTGGACAGCAGAACCGCAGATTCCATTACATGGACTTCCGGCAAGACAGATGCCGTTTTGAGCAAGCTGCCGGACGGCACCTATACTCTGGGAGAAAGCGGCGAACCTTTTGTAGATTCCGAAACCGGAAAGACTTACACAGTAATCAAATCAACGATGACCTTTACTGTGGAAAACGGTGTTGTCACAAGCACCACCGGTGACGCAGACAACCTGAACGACAAAGCGACCGAGGGTTATTACTACTATGACAAGACCGCAGGACAGATTCTGGTCTGCGATGCGGAACAGCCTGCGATTACTACAACATCGACTTCGGAAACGACTACAACGACAACAACCACAACCACAACAACTACTTCAACCAGCGAAAGCAGCACAACATCTGACACAGAAACCACTACGGGAACTGGTACAGTTACCACAGTTTCAACTGTAACAACTACATCGAAAACCAGTGGAACCACCACCGAAGTGACAACAGACACCACACTGGCAACCAGTGGAAACACCACGGAAACCAGTGCAGGCCCGACTACCACTTCTACCAGTGAAACCACTACCGAAGTGACAACAGGCACCACACTGGCAACCAGCGGAAACACCACGGAAACCAGTGCAGGCCCGACCACCACTTCTACCAGTGAAACCACCACCGAAGTGACAACAGACACCACACTGGCAACCAGCGGAAACACCACGGAAACCAGTGCAGGCCCGACCACCACTTCTACCAGTGAAACCACCACCGAAGTGACAACAGACACCACACTGGCAACTAGCGGAAACACTACGGAAACCAGTGCAGGCCCGACTACCACTTCTACCAACGGAACTACCACAGATACCACAACCGCCAAAACCACTGTTACAACAGCAAGTGCTTCTACGGAAACCAGTGCAGCATCGACCACCACAACTGCCGCAGGAACGACTGCGGAAACGGTGACCGAAACCAGCACTACCGTAGAAACAACTGTCACAACAGCAGCTACGACAACCATCGAAGCAACGACTACCACGACAGAAGAAACCACTGTTGAAACTACCACAGAAGCCACCACGACAACGGAGGAAACGACAACTACAATTGTCACCACCACCGAACAGCCGGACGGCTATGTGATCCGCAAGTGTGACGTGGGCGGCAATGAGATCGGCGGAGCATCTCTGAACATTACCGATCAGAGCGGCAATGTGATCGATCAGTGGGTATCCGAAGAAGGCGTATCGCATGTCTTTGCCGGAATCCAGCCGAACACACCGTACTGCCTGACCGAAACACTGGCTCCGGCAGATTACCTCGTTGCAGAACCGATCTACTTCCAGCTGAACGAAGACGGTACACTGGTACTGTTTGTTGGCGTCAGCCTGAATGAAGACGGCAGCTGGAGCGTGGAAAATGCTGTGGTAACGGCAAATCCGGACGGCAGAGCCATTGTGATGATCGATGAGTACGTTGGTACTGAAACCACCACAACGGAAACTACCGAAGAAACCACAACGACTACGGAAGCAACCACAACTACTGCGAAGAATACCACCGCCGGCAACGGCGAGCATACCCCGTCCGTTTCCACCACGACCACGGCTTCTACGGAAACTACGACCGTGACTGGAGAAAGCGGCACCGGTACGACCGCAGGCAGTGGCGGCTCCGGCACAACAACAGCAGCTGGCGGAAGCCAGACGACCACGGTGATCAGAAGCAGTTCCGGTTCGTCTTCTTCCAGCAGCAGAAGCAACACAAAAATCTCCTCCACGCCAAAGACAGGCGAAGCGTTGCCTGGAGTCATCATTCCGGCAGGTATTGCACTGGCAGCGGCAATCGTGGCAGGCTGCAAGCGTAAGAAAAAGTAAACCGGCTGTAACGGAACAGGTGAAATTGTTCTAATGCCGCAAAACCCGCCCCGACAGATCGGAAGAGCG
>OCHS01000113.1_pt1 | contig 11087 bp, 6 predicted proteins | sample 1538491 | NCBI WGS metagenome assembly OCHS01 (sample SAMN04571700, study PRJEB22368) | human gut metagenome | biome: human gut; material: stool | host: Homo sapiens | place: Luxembourg | collected 2012-10-05 | reverse complement strand
GTGACTGGAGTTCAGACGTGTGCTCTTCCGATCTCAATTACCTATAATATTATATAATAGTAAATAAAAGAATTTTGAAATACACATACGGAGGTAGAATAAGTGAAATTATATGAAAATGGTGCTTACCTTTTAAACGGTAAGGAAGTAATAATTGATGGACCGGAGGCTCAGGCAGCTGTCAAAAGCAAGACCGGCATGGACATCGATAAACAGACAGCTAAGCAGGAGACAATTGCTTACGGTATTTTAAAGGAGCACAATACATCCGGCAATATGGACAAGCTTCAGATTAAGTTTGATAAGCTTACATCGCATGATATCACATTTGTAGGTATCATTCAGACAGCACGAGCTTCAGGACTTGAGAAATTCCCTATCCCGTATGTACTTACAAACTGTCACAACAGCCTTTGTGCAGTTGGTGGAACAATCAATGAGGATGACCACATGTTTGGTCTCACATGTGCAAAGAAGTACGGTGGAATCTATGTACCACCTCATCAGGCAGTTATCCATCAGTTTGCACGAGAGATGCTTGCCGGCGGCGGAAAAATGATACTTGGTTCTGATTCACATACACGTTATGGTGCACTTGGTACTATGGCAGTCGGCGAGGGTGGACCTGAGCTTGTTAAGCAGCTTCTTGAACAGACATATGATATTGATATGCCTGAGGTAGTAGGCATTTACCTGACAGGAGAGCCAATCAAGGGCGTTGGACCACAGGATGTCGCACTTGCAATTATCGGAGAGGTATTCGGAAACGGCTTCGTAAAGAACAAAGTTATGGAGTTTGTAGGACCGGGTGTGTCTAATCTGAGCGTTGACTTCCGTATAGGTGTCGATGTTATGACAACAGAGACTACATGTCTTTCTTCTATCTGGAGAACAGATGACCAGGTTAAGGAATTCTTTGAGATTCACGGTAGGGCTGAGGACCACAAGGAGCTTAATCCGGGTGAGGTGGCTTACTACGACAGATTTATTGAGATTGATTTAAGCCAGATCCGCCCAATGATAGCTATGCCATTCCACCCAAGCAATACCTATACTATCGATGAGCTCAATGCAAACCTCATGGATATTCTCGATGACTGTGAGAAGAGAGCTGAGGTAAGCTTTGACGGCAAGGTGAAGCTTGATTTAAAGAGTAAGGTAAGAGACGGAAAACTGTATGTAGACCAGGGAATCATCGCAGGCTGTGCAGGCGGTGGATTTGAGAATATCTGCGATGCGGCTGACATATTAAACGGACATTCAATCGGAGCAGACGAGTTTACACTGAGTGTTTACCCGGCATCTACTCCAATATACATGGAGCTTGTGAAAAACGGAGCTGTAGCAAAGCTTCTTGAGACAGGTGCAATCGTAAAGACTGCTTTCTGCGGACCTTGCTTTGGTGCAGGAGATACACCTGCCAACAACGCATTCTCTATCCGTCATTCAACAAGAAACTTCCCTAACAGAGAGGGTTCTAAGGTACAGAACGGACAGATCAGCTCAGTGGCACTCATGGATGCACGTTCAATCGCTGCAACAGCAGCAAACAAGGGCTTCCTTACATCAGCAGCGGATATTGATGTCAACTTTACAAAGCCAAAATATTTCTTTGACAAGACTATATATGAGAACCGTGTATTTGACAGCCATGGAGTGGCAGATCCTTCAGTTGAAATCCAGTTCGGACCAAACATTAAGGACTGGCCGGCAATGAGTGCGCTTCCGGAGAATATGCTCCTTAAGGTGGTTTCAGAGATTCATGATCCTGTTACTACAACAGATGAGCTCATTCCTTCAGGAGAGACATCTTCATATCGTTCAAACCCTCTTGGACTTGCAGAGTTCGCACTTTCAAGAAAGGATCCTGAGTATGTAGGCAGAGCAAAGGAAATCCAGAAGGCCCAGAAGGCTATAGAGAGTGGTGAGTGCGCAGGAAAGGCTGTTCCTGAGGTTGCTGAAATCATGGGAGTAGTAAAGAAAAAATTCCCTGAGGCAAGCCATGAGAATATGGGCTTCGGAAGCACAATTTTTGCTGTTAAGCCGGGTGACGGCTCAGCAAGAGAGCAGGCTGCCAGCTGCCAGAAGGTACTCGGAGGCTGGGCAAATATCGCAAACGAGTATGCCACAAAGAGATACCGTTCAAACCTTATCAACTGGGGAATGCTTCCATTCATCATCGATGAGGGAGAGCTTCCGTTCCACAACCTCGACTATATCTTCCTTCCGGGAATCAAGAAGGAAATCGAGGATGCAAAGACGGAGTTTGAGGCATATGTTGTCAAGGATGGTGAATTAAAGCCATTTACACTGAAGATGGGTGAGCTCACAGATGATGAAAGAGAGATAATATTAAAGGGATGTCTCATCAACTATAATCGTAAATAAGGAGAGTTTAATCCGATGGAAGAAACCGGAAAAGCTGGTAAAAAATCAAACATTGAGATAAATGCAGATAAGGGTGCGAAGCAGAATTCGCACCCGGGGCGTGAGGAATGGCCACATCTGATCAGAATAGGTGTCATGGTATTTGTCACGTTTGCAGTCAGTATACTGTTTTTCTTTGCACTGTACAGATTTGAGGGCTTTGCAGGCATATGGAGCAAGCTGCTTGCGGCAGCAATGCCTATTATAATGGGACTTGTGCTTGCATACCTGATGAATCCTGTCATGCTGTGGCTGGAAAGATGCTTTAAAAAGCTTCTTTCCAAAAAGATGAAAAGCGAAAGCAAGCTGCGAAAGGTTTCAAGAGCTCTTGCAATCACAGGCTCGGTTATTATTCTGGTAGCGATTATTTCGCTCCTCATTGCGGCTATTGTGCCTTCTGTCATAGCAAGTATATCAGGACTTATGAAGACACTGCCAAATGATGTTGCGGCATTCATCAACATGATAAAGAACGGCAATTTCGGGGACAGCAAAATTGCTGAGCTCGCGAGCACAGGTTTACAGAATGCAACCGACTACATTGAGGATTATGCCACAGAAAAGCTGATTCCTGAGGCACAGAAGTATGTTGCACAGATTACAACCGGTGTGATTTCGGTAGTCAGAGGCTTATTTAATTTTATTATCGGAATAATCGTGATGGTCTATGTGATGAGTATTCAGGAGACTCTCGCAGGACAGAGCAAAAAGATAATATATGCTGTCTGCAAGCCAAAGACAGGCAATATCATCATTGAGACGATCAGAAAGACAAATGAGATTTTTGGAGGCTTCATAAGCGGTAAGATTATAGATTCTCTGATTATAGGTGTGATTGCATATTTCGGATGTCTGATTTTAAGGATTCCATCATCGGTGCTCGTTGCAGTGATTATCGGCGTCACAAATGTGATTCCGGTATTCGGACCGTTTATCGGTGCAATTCCATCGTTACTCATAGTAGTAATTCAGAGTCCGTGGCATGCGCTTTATCTCCTGATATTTATTGTCGTGCTGCAGCAGGTGGATGGCAATATAATAGGGCCTAAGATACTTGGCTCATCTACCGGTCTTTCGACCTTCTGGGTTATGTTTGCCATACTAATCGGCGGAGGAATGTTTGGTTTTCTTGGAATGTTACTTGGTGTTCCAACCTTTGCTGTGATATACTATATTGTGAAAAGAGTTGTTAATTATGCTCTCAGGAAAAAGAAGCTTCCTGAGGACACAAGGGATTATACAAAGACAACAGGCGTAGATACCAAAAATAATAAGCTTAAATACGAGTAGGTGAAATAAGTGGATAAATACGAATACAATCTCAAGCTGGATCAGATAAAAGCCCTAAGCGCCGAGGAGGGCTATATGAGCGCAGCAGAGATTGCGGATAGCATAAATTGGAACAAAATTAAAAATGTAAATACACTCGTTAAAATCGGCGAAATCTACGAGAAGGCCGAAAGATACCAGGATGCAAGGGACATACTTTTAATGGCCTATGACCGTTCACCAATCGGCAGGATGATTATATACAGACTGGCTGAGGTCGCCATCAAGATGGGGGATTATGATGCTGCTACAGAGTATTATGATGAGTTTGTTGAGATAGCGCCTCATGATGATATGAAGTATGTATTAAGATATGCCATCAAAAAAGGGCAGGGAGCTTCATTTGATGAGCTTATCACTATTCTTGAAGAATACAAGGATGAAGAATACACTGAGGAGTGGGCATATGAGCTTGCATATCTATACCACAAGGCCGGAAAAGCCGATAAGTGTATAGATGCCTGCGATGAGCTCATTCTGTGGTTCGGAGACGGACCATATGTGGAGCGTGCGCTGGAGCTTAAGATGCTTTATCAGCCACTTACCAAGGCTCAGGAGGAAAAGTACAGACGATTCAAGGCAGAGAAGGAAAAGCCGGCTAAGATAAATGATGAGGCTGAGGTCACTGAGATAGGTGCCATGGAGATGGTAAAGGGCGGAGAGATAGTGCATGATGACGTAACTATTCCGCAGATTACTGTAAATCAGGAGAAGTTCAATACTGTAAATTTACAGCAGGAGATTGCCAAGGGTATGCAGCAGATCATGGAGGCCAAGGGCAAGAATGAAGTTGCTGATACGATGGATACCATCAAAAAGATAGTTGAGGATATTCCTTATCTCAAGCTCGAAAAGGAGCAGGAAGAGTATGTACAGCAGCCGGAAGAGACAGAGCATATCGCTACAGATGAAGAGATAGATGGTTCACTTAAGTTGAATTTCAAGGAGCTTTTGGGTGAAGACGCTGACGGACAGATGTCTATGGTCATGAGTGAAAAGACTCAGCTTGAGCATCAGATTACAGGACAGATGTCTATACAGGATGTGCTTGAAGAATGGGAAAAGACCAGACATGCGGCTGAAATTGCACTTAAAGAGGCTGAGCAGCAGAAACTTGAGTCAGCTAAGGCAAGAGCACTTCAGGAGGCAGGAGACATCATGGAGAGACTAAATGATGTCATTCCAAAGCTGGATGCAGGTGTCACTCCGAAGGAACTTCTTGAGGAGGAGTATTTGAAGGTGCCGGTTGATATTATAGAGCAGAAAGCTGCCGTGAAGGAGCCTGAAGAAGAGCAGAAACCGGATATGCAGGAGCTTTATGCAGATGAGACTGTGGATGAAGTACAGGAGCCGCAGGAAGCACCGGAAGATACTATAGACGAAGCACAGGAGCCGCAGGAAGCATCGGAAGAGACTATAGACGAAGTGCAGGAGTCACAGGAAGAACCGGAAGAGGCTGCAGATGAAGCAAAGGAACCGGTTGGAGAGCCGGAGGATATAATTGTGGCAGAGGAGTCTGAGAAAGACGAGATATTCACGCAGCCGACTACCATGATGCCTGAAATAACAGATGATATGTTAAATGTCGATGATGATACATCAGATGATGAGACTTCACAGGAGAAAGAAAACGTTTCTGAGAAGAGAGATTTTGATCATGTGACATCATTTATCGAGCAGGAAATAGCCAAGATGACAGCAAAGAATCCGGGACTGGAGAAGAAGCTGGATATGGCTAAGACAAGAAAAATGCCGGATATTTCATTGCCGGAGGATTTAGACAGCGAAGAAGATGACTCGAAATTGAAAGAAACAAAACATATAAAAGAGCTTACAAGCGAACAGAAAGCTATATTTTCATATTTCATACCGGTAAAGGGTATGGAGGATCAGATCTGCAAGGCATATAATGCAGTGCTTGATCATTTCAACAGGAAAGAAAACGCATCCACAGGCAACCTCATTATACAGGGAGAGCAGGGTTGCGGAAAGACAATGCTTGCTACAAGCTTTATAAAGGTATTACAAAAAGATGGTGAACAGCTTACAGGAAAGATGGGCAAGATTGATGCTGCCGTACTCAATAAAAAGGATGTGCAGCAGGTAGTCAGAAAGATAACAGGAGGCTGTCTCATCATAGAAAGAGCCGGTGATATCGACCGCAGCATAGCTGCCCAGCTATCATTTTTGATGGAGCATGATATTACAGGAACACTCTATATACTTGAGGATACATCAAAGGGTATAAAGAAGGCTCTCTCAATGGATGAGGGCTTTGCATCCAAGTTCACGGAAAAGATATCGGTTCCTATTTTTACAAATGATGAACTCGTATTGTTTGCCAAATCGTACTCGGCAGAGCTTGGGTACAAGATAGATGAGATGGCTATTCTGGCATTGCATAACAGAATCAGCAATATTGAGAGGATAGACCAGGCTACCACTCTGACAGAGGTCAAGGATATAATTGACGAGGCCATAGACAGGGAGGCTCACAGCGGACTTAAGAAGGCTATAAGTATTCTGACAGCCAGGCGATATACAGATGATGACCGAATTGTACTCAAAGAGGATCATTTCAGGGAAAAATAAATACTTATGGGGGGTATATATATGTGTAATTTTACAGCAATGGATTGTTACCTGTTTGGTCAGGCAACACACTATGATATCTACAAGAAGATGGGTGCTCACTTAGCTGAGCGTAAAGGAAAAAAAGGAGTGTGCTTTGACGTCTGGGCGCCACATGCGAGGGAAGTATACGTGTTTGGTGAGTTTAACGACTGGAATGAGACCAGTCATGAGATGAAGCGTGTAGAGCCGGAAACCATGGGAGTGTATGAGCTTTTTGTACCGGGAGCGCAAAAGGGTCAGATGTATAAGTTTATTATAGTCACTGAACAGGGTGATAAGCTGTACAAGGCGGATCCATACGCAAACTACGCAGAGCTTCGTCCGGGAACAGCGTCAATCATCACAGATATCGAGCACTTCACATGGACTGACAAAGAGTGGATGGATAAAAGAGCAGCAAAGTCAGATGCTGATGTATATTCTTCACCTATGGCTATATATGAGTGCCATCCGGGCTCATGGATGAGACATCCGGGCAGGGATGATGAGGGCTTTTATACATACAGGGAGCTTGCAAAATCACTCATATCCTATGTGAAAACTATGGGATATACACATATTGAGCTTATGGGTATTTCAGAGTATCCGTTTGATGGCTCATGGGGATATCAGGTGACAGGCTACTATGCACCTACATCGAGGTATGGAAAGCCTGAGGATTTTGCATACTTTGTTGATCAGTGCCATAAAAATAATATCGGAGTAATCCTCGACTGGGTACCTGCACATTTCCCAAAGGATGCGCATGGACTTGCCAATTTCGACGGAACAGCCACATATGAGTATGCAGACCCAAGAAAGGGAGAGCATCCCGACTGGGGCACAAAGATATTTGACTACGGTAAGAATGAAGTAAAGAACTTCCTTATCGGAAGTGCATTGATGTGGATAGAAAATTACCACGTAGACGGACTCCGTGTGGATGCAGTTGCGTCAATGCTTTATCTTGACTATGGAAAGAACGACGGACAGTGGGTGCCAAACAAGTTTGGAGGAAATAAGAACCTCGAGGCAGTAGAGTTTTTCAAGCATATCAATACACTCATACTTGGAAGAAATCACGGAACTGTAATGATAGCCGAAGAGTCTACCGCATGGCCAAAGGTAACAGGCAAGGTAGAGGAAGACGGACTGAACTTCAGCTACAAGTGGAACATGGGATGGATGCATGACTTCCTTGATTATATGAAGCTGGATCCATATTTCCGTAAAAATAACCACAACAAGATGACATTTGCGATGAGCTATAATGAGAGTGAGAAATATATTCTGGTACTGTCACATGATGAGGTGGTACATCTGAAGTGTTCTATGCTCAACAAAATGCCGGGCTTAGAAGGGGATAAATTCAAGAACCTCATGGCAGGATATGCATTTATGATGGGACACTGTGGAAAGAAGCTTCTTTTCATGGGACAGGAGTTTGCACAGAAGCAGGAGTGGAGTGAGGAAAGAGAACTCGACTGGTATCTGCTTGAGAATCCGGAGCATAAAAAGATCCAGAACTGGGTAAAGGAGCTGCTTCACCTCTATAGGAGAAACCGCTGTCTGTATGAGCTGGATTCAAGCTGGGAAGGCTTTGAATGGATAAATGCAAACGATGCAGACAGAAGCATCTTCAGCTTTATCAGAAAGAGCAAGGATGGCAAGAATAATATGCTCTTTGTCATCAATTTCACACCGGTAGAGAGACCTGATTACAGAGTCGGAGTGCCAAAGCACAAGACATATCAGCTTGTTTTAGATAGTGAGGATCCTAAGTTTACCGGCAAAACGGTACAAGAGCCTGTAAAGAAGGCTGCAAAGGGCAGAGGCAAGGCAGCAAAACAGTCATATAAGAAGCTGGACTATAAGGCAGTCAAATCAGAGTGTGACGGCAGACCATTTTCATTTGCTTATCCACTTGCGCCTTACGGAGTTGCTGTATTTAAATACTAATATACCGGTAAACAGCAGGGTAAAGGACCGCAGAGCAGTTTATTGTAAATGCCCAGAGGGTGATTGCGCAAGATAGTCTGTAACACCGATATATATTGCATGTGCCAGGTCATCCTGATAGTTTTTGTCAGTAAGAAGAAGTGTCTCAGCAGGATTACTCAAGAATCCACATTCTACGATTACGGTCGGGGATGTGGATTTTTTTAGTATAAAGTATTCTTTATTGGGCTTAATGCTTCGTGGCTTTGCGACACAAAGAGAAGTGTTTAAAGCTCCAAGAACAGAGGATGCGAGCTCTTTTCCTGCATCAGAGGCTTCATAATAGAATACCTGTGGACCGCTGCTTGAATTGTCCTCAAAGCTGTTTTGATGGATACTGATGCTGACTGCCACATTGCTTTTAGACATCAGGGCAGTTCTCTTTGTCAGATCATCTGTCTTTGGATGCTTGGAATTATCCGGGGCGAGATCACAGTCGGTGGTTCTGGTCATGACAACAGTAAAGCCTCTGTTTTCAAACAGCTGTTTAAGAGCCATTGCAATACTCAGGTTGACATCCTTTTCCATGACGCCGGAGGTGGAAATCTTACCGGGATCACTTCCACCATGCCCCGGGTCAATTACAATAACGGTGGAATTAGTGTTTTTGCCGGTATTTTTTGCAAGAGCACAGACACCTCTTCCGAGGTAGAAGGACAGAATAAAGAGAGCTAAAATAAGACAGTATTTGTTTTTCTTAATAATGTACATATATTTTTTCATATAAGATACCTATAAAAAACCCGATGCACATAGAAGGCATCGGGTGTGTTTGTATATTATATGATTGGCTGATATCATTTATAACCTATAAAAGGTACAGAGTTAGACTGTAGCTGTAAAGGTACGGCCTCTTTCAGTAAGCCTTAAGCAATCAGTCCAGATATTTGATAACAGTATCCCAGACAGATGAATTCTCAAAGCCAAGCTTCCAGAATGCTGCACCGGCGAGCTTATTGTCGTCGACGAGCTTGAGCCTTTTCTCTAAAGATGTATTGTCCTCGAGCCATACCTTGTACAGCTTGTTGGATACAGACCACTCAGCGTAGTTCTGACCGGATTCCTCATCAAGAGCAGCAGTGGCATTGTTTGTGGCAAGCTGTGCTGCAGCTGCGTCCATACTATATACCTGTGAGGCAACAGTGTACTTTGACTGATCCTCGGTATCGGTTACGGCATCATCGTCCTCCTTTGGAGTGAGCTCCCATATTCTGGTATAAAAAGGCATGCCGAGAATAATCTGGTCAGCGGGAACCTCCTTCAGAGTGGATTCAACACCCTCAGTTACCCACGGAATGGAAGAAACTGAGCCGGCATCAGAGCCCTTATAGTGTTCATCGTATCCCATAATCACAATATAATCGGCAAAGTTTGCCATATCAGAGCGATTGAAGAACTTGTTGAAGCTGGCAGGTACTGTGACATCAACTGAAAGTGATATACCGTTATTGTGACACTTTATGGCGAGCTCTCTGATAAACTCGATGTAAGAGTCTCCATATGCTGCTTCTGTGATATTTTCAAAGTCAATATTTACACCATCAAGCTCATAGTTAAATGCAGCCGACATAATCTGATTGATCAGGGTAGTTCTCGTGGATGTATGTGTGAGCACATATGCTGCATCTACATCAGTATTTTCAAGGTTGCTGAACAGTCCCCATACCTCGATGCCCTGGGAATGGCAGTAGCTGACATAATCCTTGCTTGCTATATCTGCCAGATTACCGTTGTTGTCATTTAAATAAAACCAAGTTGGTGACATTACATTTATGCCCTTGGTTGATGAAATTACCTGGGGCACTTTACTGTTTGCTGACTGGCTTGTTACCTGATTCCAGGCAAGACATATATCCTTATCCTTCTTGATATGCGTAAAGGTCTCTTCCTCATAGTCAGGATTCGTAAGCTTAGTTTTTTTGCTCTCGGACAGAGCCTTGCGCTTTATATATCCAATAACACCATCCTCAGTGGCAACCTTATCCCATTTGTCACCGGAATCAAGAATAGTAATCTTGTCATCCTTTTTCACCTCTTTTAGAATAGGGCTCTTTATGCCGCCCTTCACGCGGACCTGGGTAGACTTGCTGACAGTTGCACTGTCTATTTCATCCCATTTGCTTGTGATGACGATGCGTGCCGGGTCATCATATGACTTAAATGTGATATTGGAGTACTGTTTTACATAGTCTAAAGCGATAAGCGCAGAGTCAGAGGTGGCTTTTACAATCGGATAGCCAAAGTCATTGGTCTGCTTGGTGACACTGTAGCTATTGCTGTCAGCCGCCGCTGAGATGATATCAGATGCGGTTGTGTAAAGAAGCACATTCTCATTTGCATCCCAGTAAAATCTGGAATTTAATGAGTCGTGAACAAATTTGTAATCAACGTATATTTTTTTATCTATTATTTTAGCCTTGTAATCGGATACCTCATTATCTACAATGAGAGCAACCTCATCATCAGAAGAGATATTGAAATACTCTTTAAGATCCTCTGTCTTTTTCGTAGGGGTGTATTTATTGATAAGAGCAGTTATACCCATTATTATTACAACGAGGATAATAAGTCCGGTTACTATAAGTGCAGGCAATAATTTCTTTTTCATGTGTAAAAATCCTTTCCTATTATTTGGTGTCGAAATTGCTTAAGCTAATTATACCATTGTGAAAAAGCATATTCAAATAATATGAAATAAATTAGATCGGAAGAGCACACGT
>OCHS01000112.1_pt1 | contig 11093 bp, 9 predicted proteins | sample 1538491 | NCBI WGS metagenome assembly OCHS01 (sample SAMN04571700, study PRJEB22368) | human gut metagenome | biome: human gut; material: stool | host: Homo sapiens | place: Luxembourg | collected 2012-10-05 | reverse complement strand
ATCATGGCAGGTGACTGGAGTTCAGACGTGTGCTCTTCCGATCTATTAAAGGAGCGGTCAAAATGGAATGTTATCTTGACAACAGCGCAACCACAAAGCCCTGTAAGGCCGCTGTGGACGCAGAAATTTCCGCACTGACCGAGCTTTACGGAAATCCGTCTTCGCTTCATCAAAAAGGCGTTGACGCATATATGCTTCTCGAAAAAAGCCGCGGTACGATTGCCGCAAGCTTAAAAGCGAGCCCCGATGAAATATATTTCACCCCCTGCGGCACCGTGTCAAACAACACCGCGATATTCGGTGCAGTCGGCGCAAAAAAGCGACTCGGCAAGAAAATAGTCACTACGGCTTTAGAGCATCCGAGCGTTGAAAAATGTATGGAACGCCTCGAGGAAAGCGGCTTTGAGGTAGTGAGAGTACAGCCGCAAAGCGACGGCAATATAAGCTTAAAGGACTTCGAAAACGCCATAGACGAAAATACGATTTTGGTATCTGTAATGGCCGTCAACAACGAAGTCGGCTCTGTGATGCCCACAGAAAATCTCAAAAAAATCATAAAGAGCAAAAATTCTCCCGCTCTTCTGCACGTTGACGATGTGCAGGGCTATATGAAAATTCCGCTCTGTCCCAAAAGCTGCGGAATAGACCTTATGAGCGTCAGTGCACACAAGGTTCACGGCCCCAAGGGCGTGGGAGCGCTTTATATAAATAAAAACGTGCGCATAAATCCGTATATTCTCGGCGGCGGTCAGGAGAACAATATGTGCTCGGGAACTCAGGGTATGCCGGCGATAGCAGGCTTTGCCGCCGCTGTTGAAAACGGCGGAAGCGTCGAAAAAAATCTTAAGTATGTAATAAAGCTCAATCTCCGTCTGAGAGAACGGATAAAAGAAATTCCCGGAGTACATATAAATTCCCCCGAAAACGCCCTGCCGTACATTATCAATATTTCCATAGACGAAATACCGTCTCAGGTATCGGTAAACTTCTTTTCGATGAACGGCGTATACATTTCGGCAGGCTCGGCTTGCTCCAAGGGGCACAGGAGCAATGTGCTGCAAAGCATGGGGCTTCCGCCCGACAGAATAGATTCCGCCATACGGATAAGCCTTTCAAACGACACCTCGATTGATGAAATTGACCGCTGTGCCGATGTCATAAAAATCGCTGTCGAAAAACTCAGAAAACACAAAGGATAAAGAAACAGCAATATGAAAGAAATAATACTTATAAAAAACGGAGAGCTTGCGCTTAAGGGCCTTAACCGCTCGTCATTTGAGTCAACGCTCGCAAAAAATATCAAAAGGCGTCTTCAGTCGCTCGGAAAATTCAAGGTAATCCGCTCACAGTCAACAATAACCGTAGAGCCTTTTGACGAAAGCTTTGATATGGAAGAGGCAGAGGATCAAATTTCACGCATATTCGGCATTGCAGGCTATGAGCGCGCCGCCGCAGTCGAAAAGGATATGGATGTAATCCTCAAAACGACTCCCGTGTATTTAAGCGAGGCTCTTAAAAATGCTTCAACCTTTAAGGTGGAGGCAAAACGCGCAGACAAGACCTTCCCCTTAAAATCACCGGAAATATGCTGTGATGTCGGCGAGGCGGTTTTAAACGCTTTTCCGCACATCAGAGTCGATGTTAAAAATCCCGATTTAACCATAGTAATAGAAATCCGCGAAAACGCGGCTTACATTCACGGCGACCAGAAAAAGGGCGCAGGCGGTATGCCCGTCGGCACGGGCGGCAAAGCGGCGCTTCTTATCTCGGGAGGAATCGACAGCCCCGTTGCAGGCTGGATGATGGCAAAACGCGGAGTTGTTTTAAACGCCGTACATTTTGCCTCTCCCCCGTTCACATCGCCCATGTCCGAAATGAAGGTTCACGACCTTCTCGCTAAAGTAGCAAAGTACAGCGGCACAATCAAGCTTATAACCGTGCCGTTCACCGAGATACAGGAAAACATACGCGATAAATGTCCCGAGGAGCTTTTCACCCTCATTATGAGACGTTATATGATGCGCATATCAAATATCCTTGCCGAAAAAGAGGGCTGCGAGGCTATTGTCACGGGAGAGAGCGTAGGTCAGGTGGCAAGCCAAACTCTTACGGCGATGATGTCTACCGACAGCGTTTCGCGCTTACCAGTGCTTCGCCCGCTTGTAGGTATGGATAAGAACGAAATAGTCGTTATTTCAAGAAAGATAGACACATTTGATATTTCGATAAGACCGTTTGAGGATTGCTGTACGGTATTTACACCGAAGCATCCGCGTCTTCACCCGAAGCCCGAAGAAATCGAAAAAGCCGAATTATCGCTTGACAGCGACGCGCTTATAAGCCGTGCGGTCGAGGGCGTAAAGCAGGAGCTTATCACATTTTAAAGGAAAAAATTATGAGTATTGAAAAGCAGACGGTAGAACTTCTCAAAAGTAAAAAACTTAAGCTTGCCACGGCAGAGAGCTGTACCGGCGGACTCATTTCAAAACGCATTACCGACGTATCCGGCTCCTCCGAGGTATTCGAGGGCGGCGTTGTCTGTTATTCAAACCGTTTCAAAGAAAATGTGCTCGGCGTTTCCCCGGAAACCCTGAAAAAATACGGTGCCGTAAGCCGCGAAACCGCGCGTGAAATGGTAAAGGGCGTTTTGTCTCTTACAAAGGCCGATATAGCAGTTGCCGTTACGGGTATAGCGGGACCGTCTTCGGACGATACAAATAAGCCCGTGGGCCTTGTTTATATAGCCGTTTCCGACGGTAAAAGCACAATAGTTAAAAAGCTTCTAAACAATTTCACCGGCAACGTCAGAGAGCAAAACCGTAACATCAGCGCGGATACCGCTCTTGAAATGATTATGGAGGCAATACGATGAACGACGATAATGTCATCACCGAAAATACCGTTCCGCAGAAAAAAGGCGGCAAAAAGAAACAAAAAAAGAAGCCGATGGGCAAGGGCAGCAAATTTATACTCTTTATATCAATAATTGTTTTGATAGTCTCAGGAACCTTCTGTGTAAAATACGGCGTTGATATAATAAAGAGCAAAAAAGAGGCGGCGGAAATAGCAAGCCTTGCAAATCCGCAGTTTGACGTGCCCGAGTACGATTACGGAGACACGGTTTTCCCGGACGGTATTCAGGAAAAATACAAAAAGGCGTATTCCGTAAATCCCGATCTTGTCGGCTGGATAAAAATTCCCGGTACAACTGTAAATCATCCCGTTGTGCACGGCTCCGACAACAATTACTATTTAAGGCGCAGCTTCTACGGCAACTACGAGCGCCGCGGAACTCCGTTTGTCGATTACCGCAACACGATAACCGACGGCGAATTTGACACAAACACCATTATTTACGGTCACAATTACCTCGATTCCACCATGTTCTCGGACGTTGAAAAATACAAGGACATCGAATTTTGGAAAGAAAATCCCGTAATTGAGTTTAACACTATCTATCACGATTACAAATGGAAAGTCATAGCCGTCTTTTTGACAAACGCGGATGAAAAGGACGACAACGGCTATGTTTTCAATTACATATACCCGTTTATGAGCGGCGAAAACTACGCGGAGTACTTTGACGAGATTGCGTCACGCTCGCTCTATTCGACGGGAATAGACGTAAATACCGACGACAAAATACTCACCCTCTCGACCTGCACGCGCGATATGGATATTTCAACGCGCCGCGGCGAGACAAACGCCCGTTGTGTTTTGGTTGCACGGCTCATACGAGACGGTGAAAGCGAAGAGGTTGACACCTCGCTTGCGACGGTAAACGAAAATCCGCGCTATCCGCAGATATGGTATGACAAATATAAAAAAGCAAATCCATATAAAAACGCCGAAAGATGGTATCCGAAAGGAGTGAGAGCTTAAATGAGCAAAAGCAAGGACAAGAAAAACAACGACAACGAGCTTTTATCATTTGAAGAGCTTAAAAATAAGGTAAACCACGAAACCGCAAAAGACGAAAAACCCGACAGCGAGATAAACGATTTACTCTCTGCCCTCGGTGACGAGTCGAAGGATAAGTCACAGCCTGAGCCGAATAACGCTCAGCCGGCCGAAACAGAGCAGTCTCGCACCGAAAAAGCGGAGCCGCAAAACTTAAATGCGAAGTCAAAAGACGAAAGCGAAAAGAAAAACGAGGTTATCGATAAAAACACCGACAGAATCTACAATGATATTTTGTCTGCCATAAACGACAACTCTCAAAATGAAACCGAGCAGACGTCGAGAAGAAACAAATATTCCGGCGACGATAACCACTTCATCGATATTACAAATCAATATCAGAAGCCTCGCGAGGAGGAAAAAGCTCCCGCAGAAAACATCGCAATAGTTCGCCCATCCAAGGATAAAAAGCCGGAAGAAAAGCCGGAAGAAAAGCCGGAAGAAAAGCCGGAAGAAAAGCCCGAGGATGAGCAGAAGGAAGAAAAACCGGAAGAAGATGAAAAACCCGTCAAGACCTTCGGTGAGATGTTCAAGAGCGGTCTTGCGGCGTTCTTCCCGAATAAGCATGACAAGGTTTCCGAGATAATCAGAAAGGTAATAATGGACGTCTCTGTTTTCACGCTTATCGGCTGCGCTGTTTGGTTCGGCGTACTGATGGGTCAGAAAAACAGCGCCAACAAGCAAAACGCTAACATTAAAGGCCAGGTTATCGACGCCGATTCAAATCTTACCGACGAAGATGCGTGGGCGGAATTTTTTGCCAAATATCCAAACGTCACTCTGCCTCAGGGTATGATGCCGAAATACGCTTATCTCTATGCCATAAACAACGACCTTGTCGGTTGGATTCGCGTTCCGAATACGGCAATCGACGTCCAGGTTGTGCAGGCCGAGGATAACGACGAGTACCTCAAGCAGGATTTCTACGGCAATTACAGCCGTTACGGCTGCCCGTTCCTCGATTTCCGCTGTGACCCGAAATATCTCAGCCAGAACACTGTAATTTACGGTCATCACATGAGCGACGGCCTTGTATTTGCCGAGCTTGACAAATACAAGAAGCCCGACGGCTTTAAGGAGTCGCCGATTATAGAATACGACACTCTGTTTAAGACCTACAAATTTAAAATCTATGCCGCCTTTATAGCAGGCAGCGCGCCCGAGCAGGATAACGGCTACCTCTTTTACTACAACACGCCCAAATTCCCGACAAAGGAAAACTTTGACGCATTTATAGCGGCAATAGACGAGAGAAAGCTTTATTCGACAGGCGTCAGCGTAGACTATACGGATAAGCTTATTACACTATCCACCTGCAGCTACGAATTTTCAAACGCAAGACTTGTGGTTGTCGGCAGACTTCTGCGCGACGGCGAAAGCGAAAATGTAGACACTTCGCTCGTCACGGTCAACGAAAATCCGCGCTATCCGCAGGTATGGTATGATAAAAAAGGTCAAAAGAACCCCTTTGCTTCGGCGGAAAAATGGCAGCCCGCCGAATAATCGGTTTTTAATACACATTTATAAACAAGGATGGACAAGGATATGAATTTGAAATTGTTTTCACTTATTTCGAGTGACGACATTCCGGCTACTAAGCTTCAAATCAAAATTTCCGGCAGTCTTAACGCCTTTACCGACGATGACGTGTCCTTCAAGAGATTTTCTTCTCTCAAGGAGATGTTCCCGTCGCTCGGCAAAGCTCTCGCGGACTCCGAGCTTATAGTTATTGCCGTTGACCCGAAGATATATGTCAGAACAAAGACGCTGCTTACAAAGGCACTCTCTCTTGACATTGAGGAAAATCCGACGGTCAAAAAAGCACTCGGACGCGCCGCGGAAATTCCCGAGTCGCAAAAGCTGCTTCAATCGCAGATGCCGAAGGGTGCCGTCCCGTTTTTAACCCGCGACGGAGTAAATTCCGGCTTTGTCATTTCTAAAGGACATCAACAGATAATGTATTTGCCTCTTGACGATGTACGCCTTGACACGGTGCTTCGCAACGGTGTTATTCCGTATCTCACGAGCGGCGAGACCATAGCTGTTCGCGAGGAGGCTTACGCCCCGAAAAACACAACGGTAAAGCCGTCTGTTCCGCAAAAAAGGCAAGAGGCACCGGCTCCCGAAAAAGCCGCGCAGACGCCTCCCGCGCTTCCCGAGAGTGTAGGGGAAGTCACTTCCAAAACCGTAAATATTCTTCGCGAGAGCGGCAGCCGTGTTGCGGTGAACGGCAATCAAAATTCCGAATATGTAAAATCCTTTGGTTCTGTTTCACCCGACTTTTTCGAGTTCTTCACATTTACACCGCATGTCGAGGACAAGGGTGACTTCAATGTCACCGATTACACCGCACAGATGGCAAAATCGGCAAAGGAGCTTGCCTCTGCGGATTTCGGCGCGTGCATTTCGGATATTTGCAATACGGACGGCTGTTCTTACATATGCATTGCCGTCGCAGGCGAGAGCTCCGCAATAGTCAGAAAGCTCTACCGCGAGCCCGATGAAAAGGATGAAAGCTTCATAAGAGACGCCGCAGAGGAGCTTATAGAGCTTATCGGCGAAAAGGCCTCCGGGGAAAGCTCCGTCGGCATAGAGATTTCCGGCGAAGCCGCAGCAGAGCCCGAAGCCGAAAAAACTCCCGGCAAAGGGAAAAAAGTCCTTGTTTCAATACTTGTAATAATTCTCGCTCTTGCCGTTGCGGCAGGCACATTTTTCCTTGTGAAATATCAAAGAGACAAAAAAGCCGCCGAGGCGCTCGCAAACACCGCGCCCGAAACGACTTCCGAGGAAACGACCGTTCCCCCGGAAATATCCAAGGATACGGTTCCGCTCTCTGTTTTTATGCGCAATGAAGCGGTTAACGGAATTGACAAGGACGACCTTGCGAGAGCGGCCGAGGACGCCGCAAGCACCGCTTCTCAGGGTGACGATGCGGCAAACGCAAACGCTCTCCCTGAATACATCGTGCTCAACGGCGTAAAAACGGAGGCAAAAAAGGCACTCGCAAAAATTGTGGCCGCGGATGTGGACGACAGCTACAATTCCGAAGCCATTAAGGCAGATGCAGTTGCCGTTTATACATATTTGAAATACCGCAACACAAACTTTAACGTGAGCGGTCTTAATGCCGCAGAAACGGTGAGCGACAACATACTGAATGCCGTTTCGGAGGTATTCGGCGAATATGTCGTATATAACGGTCAACCGGCATTCACTCCCACATTTAAGCTGTCGGCAGGCAAAACCACCTCGGCAGACGTTGTTTTCGGGAATTCCTTCCCCTACCTTAAAACGGTAGACAGCGCATCCGATAAAAACGCAGACGGCTACAAAACGGAGATTACTCTGACATCCGGTGAATTAAAGGAGCTTGCAAATAAATTTGACAGCTCGATAAATCTCTCCGGCTCCGCCAAGGACTGGGTAAAGGTTACAAAGCACGACGGCGCCATAAGCACGGGAGTAGGATACGTCGAAACCGTAAACGTAGGCGGTAAGGAAATAAGTGGATATAAATTCGCCTGTGAGCTTCTCGAAAACAAGATTCCGTCATACTGCTTTGCCGTATCCTACACCTCTTCCGGCGACACCTTTAAGATAACCTCATACGGCAGCGGTTTCGGTGTCGGTATGAGCCTTGCCGGTGCAAACAAAATGGCGGCCGACGGCTCGACCTACGCGCAGATACTCGCAAAATACTATCCCGGAACAAATCTTTCATAACACTTTTTAAGCCGTCATATTTTGTATATATTATCAAGGGGGACATTTTAAATGGCAATATTAGTAACCGGCGGTGCCGGATTTATAGGCACCCATACCTGCATAGAGCTTATTAACGCAGGATATGAACCGATAGTGGTTGATAACTACTACAACGCAAGCCCCAAGGCACTTGAGCGCGTTGAGGAAATAGTCGGAAAAAAGGTTAAGTTTTATGAGTGCGACGTTCGCGACAAAAAGAAGCTTGACTCCGTCTTTAAGGAAAATAAAATAGACGCCGTCATACATTTTGCAGGCCTCAAAGCGGTAGGCGAATCCTGCCACAAGCCGCTTGAGTACTACGATAACAACATCGGCGGAACTCTTGCGCTCTGCGAGGTTATGAGAGACAACGGCTGCAAAAAAATCGTATTTTCCTCCTCCGCTACCGTCTACGGTATGAACAATGTTTCGCCGCTCACAGAGGATATGAAAACCGGCGGTACAACCAATCCCTACGGTACCACAAAGTATATGATAGAGATAATCCTCGAGGATCTCTATAAAGCAGACAACAGCTGGGATGTTACGCTGCTTCGCTACTTTAACCCGATAGGTGCTCACAAGAGCGGCCTCATAGGTGAAAACCCCAACGGAATCCCGAACAATCTTATGCCGTATATAACACAGGTTGCAATAGGCAAGCTTGACTGCCTCTCGATTTACGGCAACGACTACCCCACCCGCGACGGAACGGGTGTTCGCGATTACATCCACGTGGTTGACCTGGCTCTCGGTCACGTAAAAGCCGTAGAGCAGCTGAAATCCTCAAACGGCGGCGTAAGGATTTATAATCTCGGCACAGGCAAGGGTTACAGCGTTTTAGATATAGTTAAAGCATTTGAAAAAGCCACAGGCGTTAAAATCAATTATAAAATCGCTCCTCGCCGTGACGGTGATATAGCTACCTGCTACTCCGACCCGTCAAAGGCTAAAAAAGAGCTCGGTTGGGAGGCAAAACGCGACCTCGAGGAAATGTGCGAGGATTCATGGCGTTGGCAAAAAAACAATCCGAACGGTTTTGACGACTGATATTTCTCCCCCGAAAAAGGAGGTAACACCATGAAAAACAAAAAAAGTCTTACAGTAGGAATCATTGTTGCCGTTATAGTCATTGCACTTATCGGCAGCATTGCCGGCAGCTACAACAATCTTGTAAAGCTGCGTGAAAACGTGACGAGCGCGCAGTCCGTGGTTGAAACACAGCTTCAGCGCCGCGCGGACCTTATACCAAACCTTGTAAACACCGTAAAGGGCTACGCTTCTCATGAGGAGGACGTTTTTACGGCAGTTGCGGACGCTCGCACGGCACTTTCGGGTGCCAAGACGGTTGATGAGCTGAACAGTGCTCAGAGTCAGCTTGACAGTGCCGTATCACGACTTTTGGCGATAGCCGAAAGCTATCCCGATCTCAAGGCAAATGAGAATTTTATAAATCTTCAGGATGAGCTTGCAGGCACCGAAAACCGTATTTCCGTTGCGCGTCAGGACTATAACAACGCCGCAAAGGAATACAATACAAAAATTCAATCGTTCCCCGCATCGATAATTGCGGGACTCTTCCATTTTGAAAAGGCGGATTATTTCACCGCCACAGCCGAAGCTGCAACTGTTCCCGCTGTGGATTTCGGTAAATAAGCCATGAAAAAGACGATAGGTGCAGGCGCACTGCTTGTTTCACTTTTGATTGTTTTGCTGACGGCTCTGCCGGCAGCCGCAATAAGCGAGCATCCGTTGCCGGCAAGCAGTTTTTTCGCCCCAAGCTTTACCGATGACAACAAAATGACCACACTATCTAGAGACGATTACCCGTCTCCCACAAGTGACTTTTTCGTCAACGATTTTGCCTCGTGTCTCACCGATGAGGACAAAAGCACCATACAAGCTCTCGGCGAGGAGCTGTACAAAAAGACAAATGCGCAGGTGGTGGTTGTCACGGTTCAAAGCCTCGGCGGCAGAGATATTGAAAGCTATTCGATAGGACTGGCGCGAGAATGGGGCATAGGCGATAAGGACGATGATTCCGGCGTATTGCTGCTGTTGTCCACGGGCGACAGACAGGTACGAATTGAAGTAGGAAAGGGTCTTGAGGGCTCTCTCACCGACGGTAAATCGGGACGAATTCTCGATTCCTATGCAGTTCCGTACCTCAAAAACAGCGACTATTCCACGGGGCTTCGCGAGTGCTACAAAAAGCTCGTCGAGGAGGTTTATTCCGAATACGGAGTAGAGGGCTATACGAGCATTGACGACACGGACATCGGCGATTACTCCTCATCAGGTTTCGGGGACGAAAAAATCGACCTCGCCGTTATAATTATAATAACGGTTCTGGTACTGATTACCTTGATTTTACCCGGCCGCATAATTCGCAAAGCAATTTATCACGGCGGCGGAGATCATCACGGCGGCGATTATCACGGAGGCGGCTTTTACGGAGGCGGCTTCGGCGGGCATTCATCCGGAGGGTTCTCGGGAGGCTCGTCCTCGGGAGGATTTTCGGGCGGAGGCGGCGGCTTCTCCGGCGGAGGAAGCTCACGCGGATTCTAATATTTCACACATAAAGCTGTCGGAGCAGGGCCTAATCCTTTTCGGCAGCTTTTATTTTCCCCTGCTTTTGCTTTTCTGCATTGCCGCAAGGTTTATAAGCAATCAAATTAAAAGAAAGGTCGTGGCGAAATGAGAATGTATGACATCATCGATAACAAGAAGCACGGGAAAGAGCTGTCCTTTGACGAAATCAAGTTCTTTGTCGACGGATTTACGGACGGCTCGGTACCGGACTATCAAGCTTCGGCGCTGCTTATGGCCATATGCCTTAAAGGTATGAGTGACAGCGAAATATCAAATCTCACCTTATGTATGGCGCAGTCGGGCGATATGAACGATATGAGCAAAATAGACGGCGTGTCCTGCGATAAGCACTCAACCGGCGGCGTCGGTGATAAAACCTCACTTATAGTCGCTCCCATTGCCGCAAGTTGCGGTCTGAAGGTTGCCAAAATGAGCGGCAGAGGTCTCGGCCACACGGGCGGTACGGTTGATAAGCTGGAGTCTATTCCCGGCTACAACACAGCAATGGCAAGCGACAGCTTTTTTAAACAGGTAAACAAAATCGGAATTTCTCTGATAGGTCAGACCGGAAATCTCGCACCTGCCGACAAAAAGCTTTACGCACTTAGAGATGTAACAGCCACCGTGGATGACAGGGCTCTTATCTCTGCGAGCATTATGAGCAAAAAGCTTGCGGCAGGCGACAAAAATATAGTTCTCGATGTGAAATGCGGAAGCGGCGCATTTATGAAAAACGAAAATGACGCCGCGGCTCTCGCAAAAACAATGGTAGGCATAGGCAAAAGCTGCGGCAGAAA
>OCHS01000111.1_pt1 | contig 11167 bp, 10 predicted proteins | sample 1538491 | NCBI WGS metagenome assembly OCHS01 (sample SAMN04571700, study PRJEB22368) | human gut metagenome | biome: human gut; material: stool | host: Homo sapiens | place: Luxembourg | collected 2012-10-05 | reverse complement strand
GGTGACTGGAGTTCAGACGTGTGCTCTTCGATCTGTACCCATTTGCGCCTTAAAATCGGTAAATAGACGCTCTTTCGCAAAAAGATGAGAAACAAGCGTTAAAGCAAACCCGAAGCGGTGCGGATTTATCGTATACTATTATATATAGCGTTTTTAATCAATTTATCGGAGGTTTTTTATTTGGCAGATCTTATATTTCGGCATCTTGCCGGAGCCGATGGCGAGGGCGTTTACAAAAACGGCAAAACCGGCTTCTCGGTTTCTTATTTCAAAAAGAAAGAAATAGACTCGCGCTATCCCTCGGGCGGCTATACGGTTGTCGGTCAAATAGGGAAGGGCAAACGCGAAATCGGTAATTTGCAGTCTGACGACGGGCAAACCGAAAAGGTGTATGCCGCAACGAAAATGCCTCATACAGCGGTAGTCGGCTACATAGAGACAGAGGCTGACAAATTCATTGCGATAGTTAAAGACAGGCTCTTACTTTGGCTTTTGTTTGCGCTTTTGATAGCGGCACTTATAATAGGTCTTATATTCCTTTTAAAGGCCGTTATACCGACAGGCGGCGATGGCGGAACCACAACGCCCCCCGCAGGCGTAATCGACCAAAATGCCGTTTTGGGCGAGGGCGAAATCTCGATTCCCGATAAAACAAAAACAAGGGGCAGGCAGATAAAGGTCTACGGTATTCCCGAGCTTCCCTTGGCGGCAAATACCAAGGAGCAAAGCTTTGTATTCTCAAACCCCGAGGAAAACCCGTGCTTCTTTGTTATAGAAATAGAGCTTTCAGATACAGGCGAGGTTATATATACCTCAAATCTCTTGCCGCCGGGCTATTCAATATCAAAGTTCACGCTGAACCGTGAGCTTGCGGCAGGAACTTATCCTGCAACAATCCATGTTAAGACATACAGCTTTGATAAAGAGCAGCGTAAACTTAATAATATGGATTTAAAAACGACCATCGTGGTTTCATAAGAAACTATATTCAAAATACAGATTTTGAGGAAAGGAGTTGCAGTTTATGCAAAAAATTTCAAAGATTAAAATCGGAAAAAGCATAACTGCTGTGCTGCTTTGCGTAGTGCTTTTGGTAACGTCGATTCCCATGGTTCTCGCGGCCGGCGAGGGCGAATATGACCCGATACCGACCTTTACCGAATCGGATAAAAGGGAAGCGGCTGCAACACTTAATGACGACGGCGGAATTACGGTCAGCTTCCCCGCGGCTAAGGTTAGCGAGCGCAAAACCGGCACAAAAACAATTGACGGGTATATGTTAGAGCTTGTTGATCTCGGAACATATACCGAAGTTCACACAAGCACGGTTTTGCTGCGCAAGATGGTTAGTCCCACCGGTACCGCACCGTACACGGCTGAGATTACGGCAGACGAAATCAAAACAAAGGTGCCTGCGGGTCTGTCTGACGACCACCGTTACAATATTACGATAACGGCGTACGACAGCGACGGCTGGTTCTCGGAGGCTGTTAACGCATACGTTTCGGATGTTCCGACTTATGTATACGATGCGTCCGCTTATGCCCCCGTTACAAACAACGTTCTTGCCGTGCGTGAAGTCCTTACCTTTGATAAAAAAGGTACCGCAGATGACCACGGTTCGTTTTCGGATACCGGAATCAACGAGAGAACCGCCGAAGTCAACAATGTACGCAGTACGTCAGGCTCACTTGACTATATGCAGGAGGGTAATCACCTTTCAGTCGAAGGCAGAACCGATGGTGTAGGCGTTAAAGACACGGGCAATAGCTACGGCTACGCAATGCGTATCGAGTCCGCCGCAACCACCGACAGCCCTCAGTCCTTTGATACGTCATGGAGCCGTCAGACTTGGGACCCGACGGGTGCTTCCGAGATTTGGTACTATCTCGACTTCTCCGAGGTCAGCGTAACGGGGCTTTCATTCCGCCTTCGTGCAAATGAAAAGTATTTTGCACAGGATTTTGACAACAGCTACAGTGAAAGCAGTAATGCTTTTAACAGATACGGCGATATAATTTACTCAACTGTCGGCACCACAAAAGCAGGCTATATGGGTGAGGCCCCATATTTATTCCTGCATCAAACGGACGGCAGCTGGAAAAAGGTTATGTTAAACGACGGTACCGTTGACCTTGACCATTTCAAGGGATATGTCCGCATACCGCTTCAGTTTATGTGCTCCGAAACCGACTCCGTTGTCACGGAGTCCAACGAGGATTTCGGTGTAAACAAGCCTATGCCCGATATGTATGTGTGGAACAGCTCGGATAAAACTAAAGCAAATGCCAACAAGTATTATAACGAGAAAATTAAGCTTTCGCAGCCGGTAGTTGTTGACCCTGCCGGTACTTCGATATCCGATGCTCTGCTTATTAGACGCTATTCCTTCAGAATTAACAAGACGGCGACTCTTAGCGGCGAATACTATATCGACGGCGGCACAATGCTCGCTCCGTGCATGGCTACGGAAGACGGTGGCAAGACAACAGCCAATTCGCCCAAAAGAGCATATATCGATAAGACCAAAATCGGTACGGGTGAAGATCCGGTAGTTAATCGCACAAATGCTTTTAAAGCTATCGAGGATATTATGTCCGCAGGCTTTAAGTTCACGGGCTGCTCGTATGACCCGGCTTCTACGAGCCTTGAAACCAACAACGGCAGCGTAGGTAAAAAGATTTTCCTTGATAATGTATTGTTCTACCGTACAGACGGTCAGAAATACAGCGAAAATACCCTTAACGGAGAAACAAACACAGGCACGCCCGTTAAGACATATTATGACCAGGAAACAGAAATTCCGCGCGCTATTTTCAATGCCTGCCAAAAGTACATTGAAGATCCGAACTCCTACGATTACCGCGCCGTTAAGTATATCGAGGACTTGATAGCCGGTTATAAAAAATCAATTGAGGAATATAACAAATCCGAAGAAGCCGGAAAATCCGGTATAATCGATGCATCTTTCCTTGAGGATTCTGCGCTCGATACCAAGGCGGCAGCACTCGATATGACCGAGGCTTGGGAAAAGTACAAGACCGCCAAGCAGGCTTGTATAGACGGTAAAACCTACGGCTCTGCTAACTCGGGGGCAGAGGATTTCATTCCGATGATTTCAACTAAGCTTGAGCAGCTTCCCGATTTCGACGAAAATACTCTCGCGGTAAGCGATGAGGATAAAGCCGTTGTTAAGAGCCTTTATGAGGTTTATATCCGCCTTAACTTAAGCCAGCTCACTATGCTCGGCAGAGCGGAAGAGGAGAAGCTCTTAAAGTACTTCAGCTTCATAGAAGAAGATCTTGCCGACAACTCTGTTGTAATAGGTCAGGCGCTTACAAACAACAAGGTTATACCGTTCGGTGACTTCGATTCCTTGGAAAAAGGCACCAGAAGCTGGCAATTTGAAAACTCAAAATATACCGGCCAGGTAGGTAAGGATTACTACTATTCTAAGGGATATTTGACATATCAGGTTCCCTTTGCTTCACTTTCGGCGCACTCTCAGGATACCGCAACGCCTACACTTATACCGACCGGCGCTCTCGGTAGTGACCCGCAGAGAAACGGTATTACAAGCTATCGTCAAAACGGTACTTCGGCAATCATTACATCAAACGGCCTTGAGGGCAAAAACGCCGCAACGGTTACCATAAATAACCAGTATGCCGAAGACAGAAAAGGCTGGTATAACTGCATAAGCATTACAAAGGGACTTGTTGACGAAGACCCGAGCAGCAGCGGCGATTACTCCGCGCTGAGAGCCAACAATATGTCGTCTGAGAGTCTCGGCGATTTTGCTAAGTCGTATACCAAAAATGACATAGGCGAAACCGACCGTCTGGCGCTTGTATTCTACGCCGATTTCTCTCAGCTTGATACCTTTACAATGGCGTTTAATATCAGCTCATACTATGAAGGCGCCGCCGAGGACTACACCCTCGACTTCGGCAGCAACAACGCGGCTTCTTACTTCTATCTCATTAACCCCAAGACGGGTGAATGGGCTAAATGTACTCCCAAGGATGAAAGCAAGAGAAGAATTTACGCTTACACCTCGGAGTACGGCATAGATACGGGAGACGGCGATTACCTGACCCTTTCTCACTACAAGGGCTATGTTATGGTTCCGCTCTTCCAGTTCTCGAGAGGCGTTCAGGGTATTTCGGCAACCTCTAACTATCGTATAGATGAAAAAGCCGAGTCCCTTAACAACATTTTCCGTGTTACCATAGGTATAGCGCCCTTGTCAAATTACGACGATTCGTCCGTAAACGGGAAGAGCGCAACCGCAATGAACGGTAAGAGCTTTACAATAGGCTCTGTCGGCTTTACATACAGACAGGGTACCTCGGCATACGGCGCAGGCGTACAAAACAGAACCGGCGACGTCTCGTTCGACGATTATGCACAGGTTAAGTCTCTTACTTCAATGCAGTTTGAAAACGCGGTAGCGGATGTTGATATTTATAAAGCGAACACTCGTACCGAAAAGATAAACAAGGCACTTGCTCTTTATGCGCAGCTTTCGGATTATCAAAAGACAATACCTTCCGTTGCAAGAGCATACAGCGTGCTTCAAAAGTACAAGAGCATCGACGACGGCATCACTTTGCTCGATCAGCCGCAAATTGCGGTTGCCGATTTGAAACCTTTGATTGAGGCTATGCCGGCTGCAGCAACCGGCGGTTCCGTAACAGGCAGCAACGCCTTACCTTATCCCGGTTTTGTTATCGGCACCGATGAGAGCGGAATAGAGAAGCCGCTTATAAATTACGGCGCATATTCTCTCACCGCGGCTGACGTACAGAACATAATCAATTGGTATGAGCAGTCTTATGAGCGCTATACCGACGAGGCGATTGCGGCGCTCGGTACGGAGAACGTCACAAAAATGGAAAACCTTTATAAGGTTGCAAAACGCTTGAGACTTCTCGAAAATTACCGTGACGGCTACACGAGTGACTCCGGTACCGCTATAACCGGTATTAAAGACCTTAACACTCTTGTTGCTTCAATGTACGGCGAGACCGGTAAAGCGACCGACCTTACGACCGACTGCAAGCTTATGCCTACCGGTCAGACCGCGGCGCTTGAAAACTACCTCGAAAAGTATAACGACCTTGATTATTACGCTAAGTATATCTTAACTGATAAGGCCGACAAATTTGCAAGTGCTCCTCAGTATAAGAATTATGCTAAGGCGGCCGCGGCGGTTAACAAGGTGCTTGCCAACATCAAAACTTACACCGACGACATCACCGGTAAGACGGTTAAGGGCGGCATTGTTAGACTTGAAGAAAAGTACACGGCTCTTTACAATACCGTTAAGGGTCAAATGGACAATAGCGGTATTCAGGACCTCACCGCAATAACGGAAGCGGTTGAAGAGTACAATTCGTTTAAGGGCTATATAAGGCAGGTTCAAGAGGTTAACGACGGTAACACCGTTAATTCCTCGGACGGCGAAGCTCTCCACGGTATTATAGATACCCTCCGTATTTTCCCGAACTTTGCTTCGGAGGTAGACAAAGACAGCGTCGCTCTCAATAAGGATGCAACAACGGGAACCGCAGTCTTTACTCTTTCAAATGCCGTTAACTATCCGGACGGAAGCTACACACTTCGTGTAACCTCTAAAAACGGAGGTCTTAAGGACACTACGGGCACCACCCACGATTACAACGTTGCAATGACGGGTGCAATTGAAAAGACCGTAACGGCAAAAGCTCTTAACACTTCTCCCGAAACCGCGGATGTCGCAAATAACACCGCTTCGGCGGCAGCTCCCAAGGCAATAAACTTTACGTTTACCGTCACGGGCGTTACCGTAACGAGTGAAGATGTTATTACAATAGAGCTTATCGATAATGCTACCGGTGAGGTTGCTGTTGACAAGACAACAAACGAGCCTGTCAGAAAAACAATCAATATTCATTTTGCCGCAGACGACTTCTTTGAGGTTACAATTCCTGCGGAAATAGATGTTCCTTGGGGCGAGACGGAAGCCGTTGATGTTTCCTATAAGGTTACGTCTTCGCTTGATACGGGCAGCAAGATTGGTGTTTCCGTAGCACGCAGCGCTTCTGTCGCAAATGACACTCTTACCAATGCAGCAACATCGACATACGCTCTTCCGTATACTTCACAGAACTTTACTTCCACAGAATTTACAGGTACAAATGAGGGAGTGCTTCCCGCTCAAAAACCGTCATTGACAATTTCCGGTTGGACGGACGCTCCGATAGCCGAGTATTCGACTACTCTTACTTATACCGTAGATTACACTAAAGGTTAATTAACAAATTAAATGCTTTATCAAGACCATAAGGAGGTGGTTCTATGAAGAAAACATTATCAGTTTTGCTCTCAGTGCTTTTATTGTCGCTCGTGACTGTTCCGTCTTTCGCGGCTCCGGCTACGCTGAACAAAGAGAACCCCGTAGGCTCCGTAAAGATTTTTACCGGCGAGGGCAAACAGGATGAGTATGAGCTTACAATTCCTGCCGATACCGAAATACCGTGGGAAGCTACTTCTTACGCAATAGGTAAGGTTACGGCAACTAAAATGTGGCTGTCTCCCGGCAAGACCGTTAAGGTGGCTGTTTCGTCGCTCAACGGCTCAAAGCTTGTCAACACTTTGGACAGCTCAAAGACTATCGCCTACACGCTTACAGGCGCAGAGCAAATGGCGTTTTTACCGGGCGATTATATGAAGTCTTATGACCTCTCCGTGAACATCGCAGAGGGTGAATGGCAAAAAGCCGCTTCGGGTGAGCATACAGATGTTCTTACCTTTACGGCAGAATATACTAACGCGTAATAAATATAAGGAGATAAAATTATGAAAAAGCTTATTTCTATCGCACTCGCAGCGGCCATGCTCGCAGCTGTTTCGGTTCCCGCTTTTGCAGCTAATCCCATAACCAAGGAAACAGAGCAGACCGGCACAACCATAATTAAGACATCCACAAAAACAGGTCCCGATTCGCCTGAGGATGTTGCTGTCAGATACACCGTTTCTATTCCGGCAGATACAGAAATTTACTGGGGCACCGAGGAGACAGATCTTGTTTACTCTGTTGAGTCTCACCTCAAGAGAGGCCAGGCTCTCAAGGTTACCGTAGCAGGCACAGGCTCTATGAAGACCGATGCCGCAGCAGGCGAGGTTTACACTCTTCCCTATACTCTTTCGGGCGACACCGCTTTCACGGCAGACAGCCCCGTAGTTTACGGCAACAAGGAAACTCCGGCCGTTGACAAAAACCTCAAGGTTACAATAAGCAGCGAGGACTGGAACAGAGCTGTTGTTGATGTTTACAACGACACCCTTACCTTTACCGCTGAGGTTTAATTATTGAAAGGAGACTACTATAATGAAAAAGCTTATTTCAATCGCACTTGCAGCGGCTATGCTCGCAGCTGTTTCGGTTCCCGCTTTTGCAGCTAATCCCATAACCAAGGAGACTGACAATACCGGTACAGCTATTGTTAAGACCTCCACAAAAACAGGCCCCGATGCTCCCGAAGACGACGCTGTTAAATACACCGTTACAATTCCGGCCGATACCACAATTTACTGGGGCGCAGAGGAAACAGCTCTTGACGGATTTTCTGTTGAGTCTCACCTTAAATACGGTCAGAAGCTTAAAATCGGCGTTGAGGGCTCAAGACTTATGAAGCTTACCGAGGATGCAAACGAGACATTGGCTTACGATTTCTCGGCTGACTCTAACCTCGAATTTATAGCTGACGGCCCCGTTATCAATCCCGCAAAGGCACTTACCCTCAAGGTTAAGGTTGCCGCAGACGATTGGAACAACGCTATCGTCGGCGAGTACAGCGATACTCTTACCTTCACCGTAAGCCTTTGATTTTGAAAGGAGATAACCACAATGAAAAAATTACTTTCAATAGTTCTTGCGGCGGCAATGCTCGCAGCGGTTTCCGTTCCGTCATTTGCAGCTGACAAGACGCTTACAAGCGACCATACCTCCGATACGGCTAAGGTTATTACTTCTACAAAAACCGGTCCCGACGGTCCCGAGGCTACTTCTTACACGGTAACCTTCCCGGCAGAAACCACTATTTACTGGGGCGTAGAAAGCACAGACTTTACATACAACGTAAAGTGCCAGCTCAAATCAAACGACCGTCTTAATGTTACGGTAGCAAAGGAAGACGGCACAACCGACCTCAAGGCTATCGCATCAGGCAATACCGCTACTCTTCCTTTCAGCGTAGCAGGCACCACAGCTTATACTTCAGCCTCTGCAGTTGTTGCAGATGAAGCTGTTAACGCTGCAGTAAACATTGCCTCAGCTGATTGGGCAAAGGTTCCGGTAGATGAGTACGAGGGCAATCTTACACTTACGGTTTCGATAGCTCCCGCTACAATCTAAGAGTCGGAAACCCTTCCAAAATACAAGGAGAACCAATTATGAAAAAAATTCTTTCAATAGTCATTGCGGCTGCGATGCTCTTGGCTATATCGGTTCCCGCTTTTGCTGCAACTGCGACAATAGATCAGTCTACTTCCGGTGGCGTCGGTAACTCCTCGGTAGTTACCGACCGAAGCGGAATAAGCGGTACCTTTACCGTTTCTTATCCCGCCGAAACCACCATTTATTGGGGCACCGAAAGTACCGAAATCGGTTACACTGTATCGAGTACGCTTGTGAGCGGCAATAACCTTCGTGTTACTGTAGCTCAGGACAACGCAAATCTCCATACAGGCGGCGGCAGACTTCTTCCTTACACTATAGCCGGTGATACCAACATAACAACCGGTCACGAGACAGTTACCAACAGCGCATATTCGGTAAATGTCAATATTACTAAGGAAAACTGGGGATCCGTTTCCATTGATGAGTATGAAGATACTCTCACATTTACAGCTTCTGTTGAAGCGATAGCTTAATTTTTTAATCCTAAAAGGAGTTATATTATGAAAAAGTTACTTTCATTAGTTCTTGCGGCGGCTATGCTTGCGGCAGTTTCAGTTCCGTCCTTTGCAGCTGAAATCAATAAGGATACAGCGGACGGCAAGGGTGTCGCAACCGTTAAGACCGATACAACAAACGTTCCCGCAGACGGTTATTTCACAGTAACATATCCTGCTGAAATGAGCGTTAAATGGGGCGCTGAAACCACAGCCTTCACCTACAATGTTACGTCAACTCTCAAGACCGGCAAATGTCTTTCCGTTTCGGTTGCTTCTGCCGACGGCAAAATGAAGCCCGCTACCGATAACGGCTATACCATTCCTTACGCCTTCAGCGGCGACACTTCCGTTAAGACTGCTGCCGAGGTAGTTAACAATACTTACAACATTAACGTTGACGTTGCAGCAGCAGCTTGGAACGCTACCATCACCGATTACAGCGATGCTACCGTTACCTTCACAGCAGCAGTTGTTGACAAATAATTTATTCAACATTAAACATTAAGTACATCAAGGAGTTATAATTATGAAAAAGATAGTATCAATTCTTCTTGCTGTTATGATGATAGCCGCTATTGCGGTTCCCTCATTCGCAGCTACAATAACCAAGGAATCAGACCCCAAGACCGCCGATGTTCAGGTTAAGACAAAGACAACCGATAAGGAGAACAACGATCCCGAAAACTACACCGTTACCATTCCTGCTGAGATCACAGTTGCTTGGAACGACACAACAGCTCAGGACGCTTCTTACACCGTTGATTCTCAGCTTAAGCTCGGCGCTAAGCTCAAGGTTTCGGCTGCTGCTAAGGACGCAGGCAAAATGACAAACGCTGCTACCGATAAATTCCTCACCTTCACCGTAGCAGGCGGAGAAGTTGCTGAATATCCCGAGCTTAACAACGCTGTTAAGTCTGCAACAACCGTTACAATCGCTGACTTCAATGCTCCCATAGCTGAGTATGTCGGCCACATGCTTTATACCGTAGAGTACGTTCCTGCATAATTATTGCCAGATTTTGATTTTTAAAATTTTTAAGGAGGTGGTTTCATGAAAAAGGCTTGCAGTGTGCTGTTGTCTGTTTTGCTTATATTCACCATGCAGCTTTGCGTTTTCGCCGAGGCAGGTGAAATCGGTAAAACACAGCTTAAAACTGTAGTCCCGAATACCCATGAAATTACCGTAACGTATAACGACGGAGGTTATGTCCTTAAAGACGGCAACCTTATTGCAAGCGGTGCTAAGTTCGCCGTTGACCGTTTTGATTCGCTTTCTCTCGGAGCTGTTGCAAAGCTTGACAGCCACCTTGAGCGTGTCACGGTAAACGGTAAAGATTATACCGGTAAATTGCAGTACGGTATGTTGAGATTTGATTCGGTTACCACCAATATGAACATTGTGTTCACATTTAAAAAATGCTTCGGACCCACAGAGCCGACTACAAATCCCACAGAACCTACCGAGCCTACAAGACCCACAGAGCCGACAGCTCCGACAGATCCCTCAGGCACAACAAATCCTTCAGGCACCACTAATCCCTCAGGTACTACCAATCCTTCGGGCACCACAAATCCCGGCGGAGATCACGAAGATCCTTGTGTTCGTATGGGTATGAATGGTAATGTGTATCGCGGTAAAAACCTTTTCCCGGGCGCTAAGCTCGACATTGACCTCGGCGAAATCAAGGCTGAGGCAGGAAAAGACGGTGCATACAGCGTTGACGTTATTAAAGACGGTTTCCATGTTGTAACAATCACCGACGAAAACGGTGAAGTAGCCGGCAAGACTACTTTCTCGGTAAGCGTAAGTGATACGGCAACAGAAACAACCGTTATTAAACTTGATGATGGCTCGCAGATTGCAATTGTTCCGAAGGGCACCAATACCTTATGGCTCGACTTTGTCGTTAACGACGACGGTACTATTAATATTGTTCCCGGCACACCCGTAGAGGAGCCGACAAACGAAGTTCCGGTAACCAAACCGAGCGACAGCGGCAACCCGATAATGAATAACCCGGTAATATCCAAAACCGGTGAACTTATCCGTGAAAATCCGCTCGCCGCAGCTGCTGTTTTCCTTTGTGGATTGTCACTTATATTCTTCATAATTCTTCGTAAAAAACGTAAGGATGACGAGGAAGAGGAAAACACAAAACCCGTTTGCTGATATAAACGGTAAGATCGGAAGAGCGTCGTGTAGGGAAAGAGTGTAGATCTCGGT
>OCHS01000102.1_pt1 | contig 11581 bp, 7 predicted proteins | sample 1538491 | NCBI WGS metagenome assembly OCHS01 (sample SAMN04571700, study PRJEB22368) | human gut metagenome | biome: human gut; material: stool | host: Homo sapiens | place: Luxembourg | collected 2012-10-05 | reverse complement strand
CTACACTCTTTCCCTACACGACGCTCTTCCGATCTTCTGTATACCTGCCTGCATTATCAAAATGTACTTTAACATTTCCGTTTACATGCATATATTTAGATATTATTTGCGTATTACAAACACTCTGTCACGCTTTATTCAACATTGCTATCTGCATACTGAAAACGCTATATCACGCTTTATTCACTTTTTCGTCTTCTTACTACAAGGAAGATAATCACAACGGCTGCGGCCACTCCAATGATAATCCATGTCAGGATTGGTGTAGTATCGCCAGTCTTACCACTCTTAGACTTCTTAATATTATTAGTTGGTTTCTTTTCCTTTTCTGTTGAAGTAGTCTCCTCTTCACTAGAGGTTGTCTCTTCCTCCTCGTCACCTTTTTCTCTATTTGTAAGAGTGATCGTACCAGTTTGCTGTTCCATAGATAATTCTACATTGCCCTCACCACTGATCTTATAAGCAAAATTATCTGGATCAATCGTGTTACCATCTGCATCTGTCTCTTCTATGTAAACTTTCGTTGTGCTGCCATCCTTCTCAACTCGAACAGGTACAGTCACCTTACCATTCTGCTGTAACTGTACTGTCTGAATAAGTTCATTCTCTACATTATCGTCTGAACCTGTCTGCTTGTAGACAGAAGCATAGAACGTATCATTTGTTGTTGTCTGCTGTCCATTCTGATCAAGCACCTTCTTCTCAATGGTCAGCTCTGCTACAACCACGAAATCATCAGGAATAATAGTAAATACGTTACTGATATTCATCTTTCCCTGTGGACGGCCCTGTAACTGCACTTTATTATCTGCAGAATCACCGGAGCCATCTCCAACTACACATTTATATGTTCTATCCTTCTCTGTATGGGTCTCTCCCATAGCATATGGAACACCATTCTCATCTGTTTCGAACAGATAATAAATACCGTCTGGAAGATTATCATACTTTATTGTCTCACTGTGGCTTCCATTAAAATCAATTGTCTTCAAGTAATTCTTTCCATAAGGAATCGTTCCTTCGGCATCGCAGAACAATCCAACATAATATCTTGCTCCTGGAACAGTCTCTCCATTCTCTTCATAAGATTTCGGCGCCTGCAGATTATAAATCTTCCCTGTTTCCGGATCCATATAAACTAAAGCCTTTGTTACTTCTAAAGAACCCTGCTGATTACTTACTCCCTTGGTATAAGTCTCCACATCATAAATCCAGTTCTGTCCATCTTCCATATATGGAATCGCAACTAAAAATGGAGAAAACATCCCATAAGAAGCGCTGTCTTTTTCTTCGACAAGATACATTCCCTGCGCCAGATCCGTAAAACTAACTTTACCGTTACTATCTGTTTTCTTTGTTACTGATGAAATACCGGAATTGTCAATGACAGTAGTAAGCTTCTTCGCCGCATTCAGATTCTTATCGCTTGTTGTAATGTCATTGACATCTACACCTGTAGATTCTAAAGAACTCGCAATATCAAAAGAAATATTCACCCCGTCATGACCGATAGATGCAACCTGATAAATGCTGACAGAAACTCCACTCTTATTCGTAATGCTGTCTCCCTGCTTTACATCATCCAAATTAATCGTTATGCTGCCTTTTTTGTCCTTATTATAGCTATCTGCTGCTTTTATCTGCGCTGGCAGCAACAACCCTGCCACCATCGCCACTATAGCAAAAAAAGCGCCAATATACTTACTAAACTTCCTGGCTATTATAGATTTCATCAACTGTGCCTCCTTTTTAATAATTCATTATGGTATATTCCTTTTCTTTCTTATACCTTCTTATTTCTTTTTGTTACCGCCTGATTTCTTTTTATGCCTGCGTTTCTTTCGCTTTCTATTCTTCCTGCTGCGCACCAGGCTGTAAATAATTAAAAGTATAAGAATCCCCGTTGAAATCAACAAGACTTTTTGCTTCAACAGCCACTTCCATAAATTATTCTTTCGAGAACTGCTGCTCTTCTCCTTATATGGTACCCTCCTTGCGTGAACTAACAGACGATGCGTATTAATTCCATACGGAGTACATGTTACCAATGTTACCCTGTCCTGCCCTCTCGCAATGGCAAGATGTCCTGTTTCTTCTGGCCTCACTGTCTCTACATTAAACACTCTATATGCCAGTGTCTTACCGAGAATATGAATGTAAAATTCATCATTCCGCTCCATCTGATCTAAATTAGAAAAAAGTTCCGCACTGGGAAGTCCTCGATGGCCGGTCAATACCGCATGGGTATTCTTCCCTCCAATTGGTATCGAACTTCCCTCAAGATGCCCGATTCCTTTTTCCAGAACTTCCTGAGAAGTTCCATGATAAATTGGCAGATACAGAGAAATCTTTGGAATCTCCAAAGCGCCCATAACACCGCTTTCTTCCATATTTAAAATATGATTATATGCGCTGTCCGGCTTCTTCTCTTCCTGTGAAAATGCATCTGAAAGCTGTGGATTCTCTCTTGCCAGTCTCTCATTATATTCTCTGGCATCCTCCCAATACTTTTTACGCTTCTGCTCATTCATCGTATGGACTGCATGATCATAAGAATCTATTACCTTTCCCTCACGAATCTGATTATAAAGTGTCCCCAGTACCGGATAATTCAATGTTACATATCCTGCTGCAAAAAGCAGTGCAATCAGTATTCCCAGTATCTTACTTTTCATTTCTTCTGACCTGTCTTTTCTTTACTTTCTTCCCTGTTCTGCTATTCTTTCTCTTCTTCCCCTTATTTGGTCTTATATGAAAATAATACCATAATAAAATAATTAAAACAACCGCAAGAACAAGCATGAGCGCATATGCCTTCCACATAGTATTGCCCTTCTTCTTCGAGTTATCCTTCTTCTTCGCCTCCTTATACGGGATGCGTGTTCCCCTTACAAGAAGTCTGTGACTGTTAATTCCATAAGGAGTACAGGTTACCAGAGTTACATAGTCTTTATTTTTATCAATTAACAGATCCGATACGTTCTCCGGCAGAACAACCTTGATCTGATCTACTTCATAAGCCAGCGTTCGATTCAGTACATGAATGTAAAAGACATCTCCCTCCTTTACCTCTGTAAGATTATCAAACATTTTTGCAGACGGCAATCCGGTATGAGCTGAAATAATCGAATGGGTTCCCTTTCCCCCTACAGGAAGAGAACTATTCTCAAGATGCCCCGCTCCCTTTTCGAGCGACTCGCTGTCTGTTCCATGATAGATAGGCAGATATACATCAATCGAAGGTATCTCCACCGATCCCATAACACCGTCTCCGGCGATATTTAAAAGATTATCATAATCCTCATTCTGTTTTTTTACGGCATCCGGATCAAACGGGTCCGTCAGCACAACATTACCGAGAAGTTCCCTGTTATATTCCTGCGCCTTCTCAAGCGCATCGTTAATCTCTTTTTGCGACATTTCCGCCGCTTTCTTATCATAATTATCCACTACCTGCCCCTGATGTCTGCTGATATACCAGTCACTGAACACCGGATACAATGTAACACCTAATCCTGCTAAAAAAAACAGGGCCAATACTATATTTATAATCTTTTGTTTCATCCCGTTCACACCCTGTTGTAATCATGGGGAAGCCATACATGGCTTCCCCGTAAATATGCCTTTCGGCAATCATCCTTATTCAGAAACAAAATTTACTTTGTCTCATTTTCCTTCAATTAATATGTTCTAGAGCGTGTTTGAAAAACATTTTAAGTTGTTCATTTTAACCAAATTAATATTGAGGCGATGCATATAAATGCTGCAAAAGTGGATGCTAATTTATCATAACGCGTGGCTATTCGACGGAATGCTTTTAACTTGAGAAAATAGTTTTCCACTAAATGTCTTTCTTTGTAAAGATGCCAGTCACAGTAACGGTCAAATTTAGCCCCTTTTCTGGAAGGTATGGTTGGCTCACCACCATGGGCATAGATATAGTCCATTAATTTATTGCTATCATATCCGCGGTCAGCCAGTATATCACTTTCCTTTATGTCAACTTGTTCTAGCAAAGGGATGGCGTAATTAATATCATTACGCTGTCCCTCACTGAGCATAACATAAACAGGATAACCATAAGCATCTACAATGGCATGGATTTTTGTACTTGCTCCACCGCGACTGTGTCCGATTTCGTTGGATGGCCCCCTTTTTTTGCACCTGCACTATGTTGATGAGCCTGGACAATGGAGGCATCTATTGATAATTCGCTTAATTCTGCATCAAGGCTTAAAACACGAAAGATATTATCAAGGATACCGTCTTCCATCCACTTGCGAAAGCGAGAATAGACAGTTTGCCAAGGGCCATAGCGTTCTGGAAGGTCACGCCAAGGTGCTCCACTGCGGGCAATCCAGACAATTCCGTTAAGAATGGTACGGTTACACTTGGATGGTCGTCCTTGTTTGCCAGAATTTTCAGGTGGCAGTAGAGAAACAATTTGATTCCATTCTTCATCTGTTAATTCATATCGTCTCAACATAATAAACTCCCCTTTTTTCTTTATTTTATCATGAAAAAGGGCGTGGGAATATATGTTTTGTGCAACTTTTATTTTTCAAACACGCTCTAGTATGTTCTTTTTGTTATTTATGTTCTCTCTGTAAATTCTTCTTTACTGTGCATTTTTATTATGCTCTTCTTTTTTTAGAAGCGATAAGAAGAAGTGCTGCACCAGCCATGATTACAAGACCGCCGATTGTGAAGAGGTAGGTACCCATGCCACCGGTTGCCGGGAGGTTGAAGCCACTCTTGTTCTGAAGTCCAACTGGAACCACACCATCTTCTGTCATATTATTTTTAACGGAAATTCCATCTACAGTTGCATCAGCTAAACTTCCATCTTCATTGGCTGTAATTACGATTGTGATAGGATTCTTCGCTAAACTATATCCACTTGGAGACTTCGTCTCTGTTAATGTATATGTGCCAGCCTTTAATCCTTTGAATACTAATTTACCTTTCTTATTATCTACTGTTGTTGTCCGAAATTCATCTTTGCTGTTTCCATTAACATCAACCTTAGTTCCATTAACAAGAATAGAAATCATCTCACCATTTGCGACTGCTAAAGTAAATTCTGCTCCATCTAAACCATTTGCATCAACAGATTTATCTCCAGTTTTGGTCAGGTCAATACCATATGTATATACATTTTTTGTACTTGGAGTAGCATCTGTTGTTTCTCCTGGCTTATTCTGGTATGTGATATTAGCACTGTTCTCATTTATATATACAGCATTCTCATTAACCTGTGCATAATATGTTACTTCGACTTTTTTCCCTTTGTTGTTTTCTAAAAATGCTTTTGCGAACCGAATTTCAAATGTTTTTTTATCACTTAATCCATTTGTTGCTAAAGTATATGTATTCTCTCCTTCAACTATTTCTGTACCGCCTACAACAACTTTTAACTTATGCGCTGTATTATTTACAAAAGATAATCCATTACTCATTTTATCGTAGATATTAAATACAGGATTTGTATACTCTGTTCCATATTTAGGAATCTGTGTTTCAACTTTATATTCTACAAATCCACCAATATACGCTGTCTTATCTTCATTAACAATTGTTTTATCTACAGACATTTTACTGTTTTTTGGCTTTGCTGTTATATTATAAATAAATTCTGTACCTTCTTTTCCAGCTGTATCATAGTTATCTGTTGATGGAACAGATACAATAAATGGCTTACTTGCTACATAACCTGCTGGAGTAGTTGTTTCTTTTACAAGATATACACCTAATGGAAGTTCTGTTGCTCCTGTAGAACCTGTCTTCTCTGCTGACGCTTTACTTTCTTTAATAGCAGTAGCATTAATAGCTGCTAATACATCAATCTCAGCTTCCCAGGCAGAAGAAGGAAGATCATTAAGATTTTTAGCAATTCCGTTATCACCTAACTTTTCCCGATAAGCTTCTTCTACTGTATATTTCCAGTCTTTTCCCTCTGAATTTGTTATAGATGCTATCTTATAAAAAGAAAATTTTGCTCCAGCTAAAAATTCATCTGACTTTTCACCATTTTTTATAATGGTTACACTTCCCTTTCCATCTGTTGCATTTGCATTCGCCATTGCCGGTAATAACGTAATAGCCATCATCACTGCTGTTGTCACTGCTAATAGTTTCTTCCATAACTTCTTCATATTCGTTCCCCGCTTCCTTTGTTATTTTTGAAACATAAAATTGTTTGTCTCTGAGTGTCTTTTATATATACGGGGCGGATGAGCCCCGGTATATTAGAATGAAAAATATTGTAAAGAATTATACGATTTTTCGTCTTCTGCGAATGATGTACCAGCCTCCGGCGATAATCATAATTGCAATACCAAAGAGTGTTGCCCGGAAACCTCCACCGGCTTCTGGCATATCAAAGAGTTTGTTATTCTTAACTGTGTAAGTAAGATCATAATAATAATCTGTATCTCCTACTTTAACAGGTTCACTATTTTTTGTAACTCCTGCATCATTTGATGTAACATATGGTAAAGTTACCTCTATTGGATTCGCTAAAAGACTATATCCTTTTGGTGACTGAACTTCTGTGATTCTATACTTGCCTTCCTTCAGGCCTTCAAATACAGCAATTCCATTCTCGTCTGTCTCGATAATATAATCGGAACCATCTGCCTTTGCTGATTCATAAGATTCTTTACCATCTGTCTCTGTAATTCTTTCAATCTTGAATTTGGCTCCTTTCAGAGGGGTATCTTTATCCTCACTGTCTTTTTCACCAATCTTCTTCATTGTAATGGAAGAAAGTCTTTCATTGGTATACAGTGCCTTTCCAAGATTCTTAGTAACCTTCCGACTTCCTGGTGTGTTTAAGTCCTCATAGCCAATTGCAAAAATAAGTGTATTTTTTTCCTCTTCTTTCTTCTTGCTTGCACAATTTGTTTCTCCTGCTATCTCGGCACTCTTAAACTCATAATCAGAAGCTGGTAATGTTTCAGAAACCTCATAAACTCCTTTTTTCAAATTACTGAGCAGGTTTTTATCATCAGAAACTGCTTTTGTAAAAGAAGTATCACCTTTGTCAAAAGTCACAGTAAAATCGCCAACTTTTATTGGTGAGTCTAACACATTTCCATTTTCATCCTTTATCTTCTTTACTGTAAAGGTAAAGCTTGAGCTTTTCGAATGAGCACCTACATACTTACTGTCACTTAATAATTTTTTCTCGATTTCGATCTGGCCTGGGACAACTGTAATCTTATAAACTCCATATTCTCTCGTCTTGGAATCTTCGGAATTATGTGCCATTAACGGAACATTATTATTTTTAACCTCATCTCCAATCTTTGTATTTGCATCGCTCTTGTCTGTCGCTTGCTGCATCTTATTATACGTTACTTTAAGATAATAATTCTTTTCAGAAAGTTCTGGAGCCTCATCCTCCATATATTCCTCTCCTGGTGTTATCTCTTCTGTACAGTCGGCATCTTTATACCATTTCAATATAAAGTCATTGGCCTCTATTGGATTACCGTCTGCGCCAATTGTATATGTTACCTTCTTGGTCGTACCTTCTAGTGTTTTAATCTCACCCTGAGGATTTGCTGTATCAAATAATTGCTTTAAGATATCATCACTATACGGGCTCTTCTCTCCATAAAAGACTTTTTCTTCATGATTATTCACAAGAAGATCTGCCTTTACATTCACCTTTGGCTGCGGCAATGTCGCATCACCGTAACTTGTTGTAATCTGAGAATCTGGAGAAATGTTGGTAGGAATATTATTACCACCGATATATTCCTCTTTGGCAACAACAGAAATCGTCTTATGCCATTCTCCTTTTGTTTTATTCGGTATCGTCTCATCATTCCATACAATATACTGATATGTTTTCTTTACAGGATTTCCATTCGCATCTTTTACTACATTTCCATTGGCATCTTTCTGCTCAAATTCTCCGTAATAAACAGTTCCTCCGTTGGACAATGGAATTCCTGTTTCTGTATTGTAAGTCGTTCCGTTCTTTGTGACTGTATAATCCTGAGTAATCGCCTTCTTATCATCACCAATAATCGTAAACCTCGGATCAATGACATCCTTAATCTGTGCCGGTTTAATGTCAAGACTCTGTGTCATGGTCTGCTGGAGTTCCTTAAATATGGTCTTTAACTGATCAATGTTATCCGCTGTCAGTGCACAGTCTTTAGAAGCAATTCCTTTATAAGGTGTGTTCCCATCTTTGCCTCCTGCTAACCATGCTTTTGTCTTATCATTTAATGCAAAACCAACGGTATAAATCTTGATGCCTTTTTCTTTTATTCTATCGGCTTCATTTTCCGCTGCTGTCGCCGCTGTACTATTCCAGGTATTACCCGTTCCTGTTGGTTCTCCATCTGTAAATAGAATAACGTTTTTTGACTTTCCATCAGATAATAAGGTCTCTAACTGTATTCGTGCATTGCTTAATCCCTTATCCTGCTGGGTTCCTCCCGATGCTGTCATCGCTGCTATCTTCATTAAAATACCATTAACATTCGTACCAATAGTCTCTATAGCAACGGTTTCTTCTAAATTAGAGTTGAATGTTGCAATTCCCAGCTTGCTGTTTGGAGAAGACTGTGCCATAGAACTTACAAATCCCATCGCCGCCTCTTTCAGTCCATTCAATCGGCTAGCACTTGTATAAATTGATGTATTTGAGGAGGTAGGTACATCCACCCAGAAGTCTCCGCTCACCAAGTATTTCCATTTTCCATCTACATAAATCATCGGGTGAGCTAAATTTGTATAACTGTATTGATTTTGATACCATACCGTCCTGGTACCCTTTCCATAATAATAAATCTTTGTCGTGTCAAGATTATTCAATGTATTCTGATTACATTCACCATAAAATGTAGCATACTCCTGACTTCCAGTCGTATGGGCACTATCAAACAACATCGAACCAGAAACATCCAATACCAGCATCGTGTCAGACACCTCATTATTCGTTATCGTTGTAGACTTGGTCAACTTAGATGAAGCTTTGATATCAATGTCATAGGTACGCTTATCCCAATCTGTCACCTTTGCTGTCTTACTATAATCCATCACACTGTCTATAAGTTCCTGCTCAGTAAGATTCAGAACATCATAATAATCTCCCTCTTTCTTAGTATAAGCGGTTTCACCATCTGAAAGGTACATCGTAGCAACTAACGTTCCTGCGTCATTTTTTGCTACCTTAACCACCCAGTTATCTACGGACGGAATATAATTTGTTGGTGCAGCATCTTCTGTTAATGTGTAAGTTCCTTCCGTCAGCTTGGAGAAAGTTGCATTACCATTCGCATCAGAAGTTGATGTCTGTTTCTCCTCAGTTGCCTCATTCTTTAAAGTGAATCTCGCTCCCTGAAGTGCTTCATTCTTTTTGTTAATCTTATGAAGTACCAGATTCGTGGATTCTGCTTCTGTTACCTGTGTAATACGGGCTGATGGTAAAGTAAAATTCATATTACAGTTAGAAACTCCTGCTCCACGTTCCATATAGAGAACAGTCAGTGTATGTTCCTGCTCTTTTTGTTCTGTTGTCAGCTGATCCTTTGTCTGATTCTCGTTCAACAGATACTTCCATAAATCAACCTTGCCAGGTGCTGCATCATGGATACCACCAAGATCAAGAACAACTTTATTCCCATCTAAAACAACCCAGAGGTCATCATCTCCTGTAAATTCATAATCTAACGGACCAATATAATCTCCCAATTTGAAATCAACGTCATAGCGCATTCCAAAATAATAATTATGCCCATTCGGTGCATTAGCCGTAGAATTTTCATTCTTATATTGTGAATCTATAGAATCTAAAGGGAAAAAGTTTTCACCTGCTTCCGCAACTTTTGTCTCCTCTGAGCCATTCGTTCCAGGTTTATTAACCTGCGTAAGCTGATAGGAATCTCCATTCTGAGCAAATACCAGTTTATAATCTGTAAACACCTTTCTTAAATAACGAGTTTTACCGTTAGAAGTAAATGATAAATCTGAATTATCAAAAAATCCTGGTTCCGGATAATTAAATTCAACATCACCATTACTATCTAATCCCTTTAATAATCCTGTGACTACTTGTTTTGTACCAGTCCAAGCATTCGCATTCCAAGTCTTTGTCTGTCCATTCTCATTGATATTGCTGACATTACATGTATAGTTTCTATATTCACTATAATTTTCTTGTGAAATTGTATGGTTATCATTGTCATTTCCAGACTCTCCCATTGTCAAGCGGGCACTATCTGAACCAATTCCATGATAAGAAGGATTCGACGGCATATTGATAGAATAATATGTACTTCCGTTTGGATTCCAGTAAGTCCCATCACCTCGTCCAGCCATAATCGTATAATCATAGAACTTCGTCTGTCCTTTTACTGTTGTCTTTTTCGGAGTATAATATACCTCTACTGTAGAATCTTTTGACAATGTGATTTTAGAATATTCGGATTCATTCACATAATTCTGTCTGTTTTTTGTTCCATCAGTATTTGTATTCTCTACAATTACCTTCTTTACATTCCAATTGCTTGCTTTAGCATAATCGTTGATTCTTCCTCCAACTGGAATCTCTAATACATCATCGGAGTAAATCTTTTTCTTTTCTCCGTTCGCATCAGCGGTTGAATCATCATTATAATGCTTAATTGTTGCCGTAACCTTTGTACTTCCCTGCTGAACAATAACGTAGGTTGAAAAATGATTTGTCTCAAATACAACATCACCTTTCTTATCTACATCCCCGTTCATGTTCTCTACTTTATTATTATCATCAACATGGAATACTGCTGCGTTCTGGCCTGCCGAGATTCCTGGTACATCTACAGAAACCTGTACAGATGCGACCGGCTGGATCTCCTCACCATACAGTTCAAAATGAATATCATATGCATGAACCTTTTTCACAGTTCTCTTTTCCTTTAATGCAGCCTCCTCGACCTTTTTCTCTGTCTTCTCACTTAATTCTATCGGTTCAACAACTAATTCTGCATCTTCCGGCAAATCATTCTTATCAGCAGCCGTTACTGTTACATTCACCTCATCGCTCTTATACTCTTTCACGATTGGTTCTGGCTTGGCAGAAGAGGTCGTTGCTTCTGTTGTTGTCTCTTCTGGCGCAGTCTCCGTCGTTGCTTTTGTCTCCTTCTTTGTTGTCTCTTCTGCTTTTTCTTTCTTACTTTCGTCCGCTCCAGTTTTTTTCTCTGCTTCTGTTGTCTCTGTCTTTTTCTCTGTCGTCTTCTCCTCCGAAGATTCTGACTGTTCCGAAGCATCCAGACTTTCCGTTTGTATATCTTCTTCTGAATCAGCGTCCTCACTCTGTACTTTTACATCGGAATTATCCGGATTACCATCTGCCGCAGCCGTCGTTGCTTCCTCTTTCCCCATAGAAGCAAATCCAACTATATGCGGTGTTGTGAATAACATTACTGCAACGATAAAGATTGCTACGAGCTGTTTCCACCTTCTTTTGTTTTCCTTCACATTCTTCATAGTATTCCCCGCTTTCTTAAAAATAATCACTATGTAAATTCTGTTTATTTATTAAATTTTATTTTTTTGTTAAACTTTATCGCTTATAAGT
>OCHS01000101.1_pt1 | contig 11587 bp, 10 predicted proteins | sample 1538491 | NCBI WGS metagenome assembly OCHS01 (sample SAMN04571700, study PRJEB22368) | human gut metagenome | biome: human gut; material: stool | host: Homo sapiens | place: Luxembourg | collected 2012-10-05 | reverse complement strand
ATATCTCGGAAAATATGCACGCAAGATGCGTGCGGGAAGATACGAAACAGGCTCTGAAGGGAAATTTGCAAGCAGATGGCGTGCAAAGTCGCCAGACGCTTTTTGTGCGGTATTGCCCTAACTCCACGTGTTCCTATGCCTTTTCATATAATGCCAGCATTTGATGCAGTTCTTCCTGCATTTCGTCCACCAGACTCTGCGGCGACAGCACCTTTACCCATGCCCCCTGCGACAGCAGGTACATGATAATGCCGCGTCCGTGGTTGACTTCCGCTTCGATGATGCTGGTTCTGCCGTTTTGCTCCACTACCTTTGCTGTGGGCAGTCTGTCCAGAATTGCCTGTACCGACAGACCGGAAAAGGCAAACCGGATTCGCTCCGTCTTCCCGGGGAACAAAAACTGGTTCTTCTCCCGCAGGTCGCCCTCGTCAAAGTCGTACTTCCGTTCCAGCGTAAAGTGTTCCTGATGCTCTGTCATCGACACAATGCGGTCTGCCCGAAAGAACTTCGGCAGATACTGGTCATCGTCAAATGCATACGCGATCAGGTAAAAATAATACTCACTGAACATCAGCGAAACCGGTTTAATTTTCCGCTTGACGGCTTCCCGATTCATTTTGTAGTAAGTAATGGTGATCGGTCGCTTTTCATCAATGACCTGTATCAGTTTCCACAGCGTATCGATCAGCGAATTGCAGTCCGTCTTGACTTCGTGATAATGGTAAATTTCCTTGCGTACCAGCTTGTCAAATTTTTCCCGATCCTGTGTTGTGGTAAACCGTTTCAGCTTGGAAATCAGCCGCAGCACGTCTTCCTTGGGCAGACAACGGCTGCCCAGCATTACCTTTACCAATGCAAATAATTCCTTATTTTTGAGGAACTCCTCACAGTTCAGGTGATACGCTTTATCTTTATAGGAATACACCAGTTCCGCCTGCTGCATCAGGTCGCGGTGTTCCGCCAGAAATTCCTGTATTTTTCCAATGTCCCGTCCGATGCTCTTGGTAGACACGCCGTATTCCGCTGCCACTGCTTTTACAGAGATGGTTTCTCCCCGCAGCACCCGAAAGAAAAGTTCCAGCATACGGCTGTTTTTTTCAGTTTCCATGATGATGCCTCCTTTTCTTTCATTATAGCACAGCAGCGGGACAGCGGTCTGTCTGTTCAAAAAGAATTCAGAACGTATTTACACAAAAATGAGATGCACGTTTTTGCGGCAAAATTTTATGCCAGCGGTATTGCCTTAAAAATCACTTCGCCTGCACCATTTCGATTGCCTTTTTCAGCTGCGGGTCTTTTTCCGGATTCGGATCGCTGTAGTCCACTGCATCTTCTCCGGCTTCCACGATCTCGTCCGGCTTGATGCCTACCTTGTGATAGCACTCCCCCTTGGTGGTCTGATAAGTTGCCACTGTCAGTGTCAGTGCTCCGCCGGAAGGCATGGACTGTGTCACCTGCATGATGCCCTTCCCGAATGTCTGCGTTCCCACAACAGAAGCCTTTCCAAAATCCCGCAGCGAAGCGGTGAACAGTTCTGCTGCACTGGCAGTGTTGCCGTTGACGATCACCGTCATGGGCAAGTTGCACTCTGTGGCATCTGATTCCACAAGCGTTTTGGTCGTGCCGTCCCGATAGGTGGCAATGGCGATCTCGCCCTCCGGCAGCAGCGGATCCAGAATCTTCTCCAAAGCTGACACCAGTCCGCCGCCGTCGTCCCGCAGGTCGAATATCAACGCCTTTGCCCCGTCCTGTACCAGCCGGTCGTAGATCGCCTGAAACTGTTCCGGTGTGTTGCCCTTAAAGGAACTGATCCGGATATAGCCGATCTGTCCGTCCAGCATCTGTCCCTCGGCAGTCGTCACTTCGATGTTCTGCCGTTCCACGTCCAGTTCCAGTGTGTCGCCGTTCCGCTGAATCGTCAGCTGCACCGTGGTACCTGCTTCGCCTCGAATTTTAGACAGTGCTCCGGCGTAGCCCAGTTCTGCCAGATCTTCGCCCTCTACCTTGGTGAGAATATCGCCCTGCTGCATACCGGCTTTTTCTGCCGGAGAATCTGCATTGACTTCCTCCACCTGCAGATAGCCCTCGTCTGTTTGTGTCACCGTTACGCCGATTCCCACGGTCTGACCAGCTTCCTCTGTCTGATAAGCCTGATATTCCTCACTGGTCATGTACTGGGAATAAGGATCGTCCAGACCGGCAACATAGCCTTTCATAGCCCCCTGCATAACGGCTTCGTCGTCCACGTCGGTATAATAATTCTGCTTTACAGTTGCGGCAAGCTGCCGGAGTTCCCTGTACTCCGTGTTGCCAGCGTAGTTCCGATAAATGCCCAGTCCTGTTCCTACGGCAAGCACACCGCAAAGACAGAACAGCAGGATCAGTGTCGATTTCCGCACCGGCACTGTTTTTTCCTTTGGCATATCCTCCTGCATTGCATCTGATTGTTTTCGCATATAACCTACAATCCTTTCTTCCAAAAAAGGCAGAGGACTGCAAACGCATACCCCTGCCTTTTTCATTTTCTCAAAAATGCATTTTGATTACAGATACTTCATCGGGTCCACCTTGGTGCCGTTGACACGCACTTCAAAGTGCAGGTGGAAACCAGTGGAAAAGCCTGTGCTTCCCACATAGCCGATGGTCTGTCCGGCACTGACGGTCTGTCCGGCAGAAACAGCCACCGATGCCATATGTCCGTACAACGTAGAATATGTACCGTCATGCTGGATAATGACATAGTTACCGTAGCCGCCGCCGCAGCCGCAGCTGCCGCTTTTCGGATAGTTGTGGGAGCAGCCGGTTACAACACGAACGACTGTGCCGCCCTTTGCTGCAACGATCGCTGCACCGGCATTGCCGCCGGCAATATCAATTGCACCGTGTGTGGTACCCCAGCGGTTGCCGAAGGTACTGGAAATGGTATAGAATCCCGGGCAGGGCCATGTGAAGCCGCCGCCGGACGGTGCAACACTGCCGCTGTCGTCGCTGGAAGAATCTGAACTGCTGCTGGAAGAACTGTTCGAACTGCTGGAGCTGCTGGAATTGTCCTTCTGGCTGTTCGAAGAAGATGTATTGTCATTTTTCGAAGAAGAACTGCTGCCGGAGGACTGATTCTTCTTGGCTTCCTCCTGCTGCTGTTGCTTCTGGGCTTCCAGCTTCTTCTTGGCTTCTTCTGCCGCAGCTGCTTCTTCCCGCTTCTTCTTTTCAGCTTCCGCAGCCGCTGCAATTGCCGCCTTGATCTGGTCTTCTTCTGCGTCCAGAGCCTTGTTGTTTTCTTCCAGTGTTGCCACATCGCCGTTCAGCTGCTCTTTCTGCCGCTGCATCTGCTCCTTGGCTTCATCGGTTTCAGAATAGGTCTGCTGGAGATCCTCGATTGCCGCCTTGAATTCTTCCTTCTTGGCCTGCTGGTCTTCCTGCTGGCTTTCCAGATCGGACTTTTCTGTTTCCAGTTCCGCTTTCTTTGCGTTGCAGGTTTCCAGCTTGTCCTTCAGGTCGTTGACCAGCTGGTTGTCATGATTTGCCACACGGGACATCAGTTCATACTTGGAAAGCAGGTCGTAGAAGTCAGTCGCACCCACCAGAGCCGAAGCCAGACTGTCGTTGCCCTGTACGTACATGGCACGAAGCCGCATCTTGAACTCGTCCAGTCCAATGGCAATATCGGCTTCCATGACCTTGATGTCATCTTCCGCCTGTGAAATTGCCTGTGTGGTTTCGTCGATAGACTGAGCAATGCGATCCAGTTCCTGTGAAACGATGTCCAGATTGCTCTGCTGCAGGGTGATCTTTTCCTGCAAAGTCTTCTGGTACGCTTCCTTTTCTTCCAGATCAGACTGCAAAGAATCCAGTTCTTTCTGCTTCTCTGCGATCTTCTTTTCGTTGCTCTTGCGTTCTTCCTGTAATTCTGCCAGCGTCTTTGCCGATACCGGAATATCCCTGATCGGTGTCCAGTTTGCTGCCATGCCGCCTGTCAGAATGGTCATACAAAGCAACGCACTGGTAAAACGCAGACTCAGATGTTTCTTCTTACTCATAGAAAATAGCCTCCTAAGATGTGCATCGGCATTGTTTTAAACATTCAGGTGCTTCCGCATAGAGATCATACTGCCGAACGCTCCGAACAGCATACCGGACAGCAGATATGCCAGAGCCACCTTCCATGCCAGTGCACGGAACGGAATGATGCTGCCCATGCCGATCACAGACAAGAATTCCACCTGTCCGGTCAGCAGGCCGACCAGCGAATCATAGCCGAACCAAGTGACCGCCAGTGCAACGCCACCAGCAAGCAAGCCGGTGATCATACCCTCCACAAAAAACGGGATACGGATAAAAGAGTTGGTTGCACCAACGTATTTCATGATCTGAATTTCTTCCCGCCGTGCGAAAACGCTCGCCTTTGTGGCATTGGAAACGATCACAACGGAAATGACGACCAATGCTGCAATGATCACACCGAATACAACAGTCACGATCTTCCGTACCTCGGTCAGAACGTTGACAAAGTCCATAGGAGCACGGATCGAATCAATGTGATCCAGTCCCTCTACCTGTGTAATCGTTGCAGAAATCTGTGAAATATCTTCAACACGGATCCGATAGCTGTCGATCAGCGGGTTGTCGTCCCCCAGTGAATCGAACAGCACTTCATAATCCGACATGCTGTTTTTCAGATCTTCAAACGCCTGCTCCTTGGAGTAAAAAGAAATCTCCGAAATGTTTGGAATCTGTGCCAATTCCGATTGAAAATCTGCAAGTTCCTGATCTGAAGTACCCTCGTCCATATAGATAATGACTTCATTTTTATCTTCTACGCCGCCGATCATAGAGGTCAGGTTCATATAAAACAACACCGACATACCCACCAGCAGCAGTGAAACCAACAGCACACAGAATGAAGCGAATGCCATCATCCGGTTTTTCCAGATGTTTTCCACACCCTGTCCAATCAGGTACTTGAAACCACTAGCTTTCATGGATCAGATTCCCTCCAATCACTTCGTCAAAGACGATCTGTCCCTGATCGATATTGATGATCCGTCCGCCGAACTGCCGCACCAGACTGTGTTCATGGGTTACCATCAGAATGGTAGTCCCGATGTCATTGATGCCCTGCAGCAGTTCTACGATCTCATAAGAAAGTTCCGGATCGATGTTTCCCGTCGGCTCGTCCGCAATAATCAGCTGCGGGTCGTTGACCAATGCACGGGCAATTGCCACACGCTGCTTTTCACCGCCGGACAGCTCGTCCGGATAGGCATATGTCTTGTCCTGCAAACCTACCAGACCGATTACATACGGCACACGCTTCCGGATATATTTCGTCGGTGCATCGATTACCCGCAGCACGAATGCCACGTTTTCATACACTGTCATAGACGGAATCAGCCGGAAGTCCTGAAAGACAAATCCAATGGTACGCCGCAAGGCAGGAATCCGCCGCCGCCGGAGTTTGTTCAGGTTATAACCGTTGACACTGATCGAACCGCTGGTCGGGTTGATCTCTTTTAAGATCAGTTTGATCATGGTGCTTTTTCCGGCACCGGACGCACCAACTACAAAGGCAAAGTCTCCGTCATTGATTTTCAAGTTGACATTGTGCAGTGCATCTACGCCGCTGGAGTATGTCACAGACACGTTCTTCAGTTCAACCATAGTTCACACACATCCTTTCTCTGGGCACTTCCGGCATACCGCCGGAAATACCGTTTCAGTTGATCGCAGACATCCACTTTTCCGGACAGCACACACAAGTTTCCTGCGTTGCTGCCCTTACCAATAAAATTGCACAAAGAGCCGCCGATGCAAAACGCCACACGCTGCACCGGCGGCTTTTATGCCGGAGCGATGCTTCACGCCCTCACCCCGTCCTTATTCATCAGAACTTCGCCGGATTCGCAGAGAGGTACTTCTTGACCATCAATGCGATCTTGAAGATAATGGCATGGTCGAATTCCCGCAGGTCCAGACCAGTCAGCTTCTTGATCTTTTCCAGACGGTACACCAGTGTGTTCCGGTGTACAAACAGCTTTCTGGAAGTTTCAGAAACATTCAGGTTGTTCTCGAAGAACTTCTGAATGGTAAACAGCGTTTCATGATCCAGAGATTCAATGCTGCCCCGCTTGAATACCTCGTGAAGGAACGTTTCACACAGCGTGGTCGGCAGGTGATAGATCAGGCGGGCAATGCCCAGATTCTCATAGCTGACAATCGCCTTGTCGGTATCGAATACCTTGCCGACTTCCAGAGCCATCTGTGCTTCCTTGAACGAACGGGACAGTTCCTTGACACCGGTCACAATGGTACCGATACCCACGTTCACGCGGGTGTAGAACTCGCTGCTCAAAGTATCTGCAATGGAACGGGCAAGCTTTTCCAGATCCTTGGTGTCCACAGCACCCTTGATCTCCTTGACCAGAACAATATCCGATTCGGAAATGGTAAAGACAAAGTCTTTATTCTTATCCGGAAACAGATTCTGAATGACATCGTATGCAGAAACGTCATTTGCCGATACAATGCGTACCAGCAGCACTACGCGGCTGACTTCCGAGTTGAAGTGCAGTTCACGTGCCTTAATGACGATGTCCCCCGGCAATACGTTGTCCAGTACTACATTCTTGATGAAGTTGTTGCGATCGTACTTTTCATCGTAGTACTGCTTGATATTGAACAGGGAAATTGCCAGAATATTGGCATACTTCGCAGCAGTGTCGTCCATGCCCTCTACAAAGACCGCATACTCCGGCTTTGCACGGGAACCAAACGGCTTATAGGTATAACCGTCGCGGATAAAAATATCATGTACATCACTGAGGTCGAGGGAAACGAACTCATTGGTCGTTCCCACCTTTGTCAGGTCGCTGCAGGCGATGATGGTCGCGGTGTCATCGACAACGCCAACGGTTGCGTCGATGGTATCCCGCATCTGGTGAACCAGTCCTTGAAATAATCTGTTCGACATATGGAACTTCCTTTCCTTTTGTAATCTCGGCTTCCGCCAGTTTTGCGGCCGGCGGGCATATCACAAACTGCATTCACCTGTTCAATATATTACAAATTGTAACACATTGCGAAACGATGTTTGTGAATATGCAGTTAAACTTTATGGGATATTTCGAGTATTGCTACGCTTTTTTGTGCTTTCGCACGATTTTCCATAGAGAATCTATTTTTTTGCTGTAACCTGCTTGTAATCTTTCCCGTTTTTTTCGGCATCTGCCAGCAGGATCACATCTTCTCCGGACAGGTCACCTTCAGGATCCGGAGGGTATTGGCAACGCCCTGACGAGCCGCCTCACAGAGCAGCAGACGTGCCTGCTTCAGTTCCGGCGTTTCCGCATACTTGATACTGCACACGTCATAGAACTTGTGGAACAGAGTCGCCAGCTCGGTAGCATACTTAGTGACCTTGGACGGGTCATATGCCTTGGCAGCAGCGTCCAGTTCCGACGGCAGTGCTGCCAGATGCCGGATCAGTTCCAGTTCCTGTGGCTGTGTCAGCAGGGACAGGTTGCTGTGGTCGCACTGTTCCAGTGTCAGTCCTTCCTCTGCCATGGCACGCAGCAGGCTGCAAATGCGGGCATGGGCATACTGTACATAGTATACCGGATTCTGCGAGGACTGCTCCACAGCCAGATCCAAGTCAAATTCAAAATGAGAATTTGCCTCTCTGGTGTTGAAGAAGAAACGGGCTGCGTCCAGCGGAATTTCGTCCAGCAGAGTGACCAGTGTGATCGCCTTGCCGCTGCGTTTGGAAAGCTTGACCACTTCGCCGTCACGCATCAGCATGACCATCTGCATCAGTACCACGTCCAGACGGGCTGCATCTGCACCCAGTGCTGTCAGGGCTGCTTTCAGACGAGGCACATAGCCGTGGTGATCTGCACCCAGAATGTCAATTGCCTTGTCAAACTTCCGCACCATCAGCTTATTATAGTGGTAAGCAATGTCCGGTACCACATAAGTGGGGATCCCGTTGGCACGTACCAGCACGAAGTCCTTGTCCGCACCGAAATCCGTTGCCTTGAACCAGACGGCACCCTCCTGCTCATAGGTATAGCCACGCTTGGTCAGTTCGTCTACCACCCACTTTACCTGTCCATTCTGATGCAGGGTGCTTTCGCGGAACCAGTTGTCATAGACAATGCGGTACTTCTTCAGATCCCGTTCCAGACCGGCGATGTTCTTCGGCAGTGCAAATGCCACCAGTGCGTCCCGTCTGGTCTTGGCATCGGTGTTGACATACTTGTCACCGTTTTCAGCGATAAAGTTTTCCGCATGCTCTGTAATGTCTGCCCCGTGATAGGCATCTTCCGGCATTTCCACAGAGGGGTCAAAGTGCTGGAGATACCGCACTTCCAGAGAAGTGGCAAACTTTTCGATCTGGTTGCCGGCATCATTGACATAGAATTCCCGCTGTACGTCCCAGCCTGTCCACGCCAGAATCTCTGCAAGACTGTCGCCCAGTGCACCGCCGCGGGCATTTCCCACGTGCATCGGTCCGGTGGGGTTTGCGGAAACGAATTCCACCAGTGCCCGCTTTCCGGCACCGGTCTGCGTCTTGCCGTAATTTTCCTTTTCCGTGAGGACAGTTTCCGTGACATCGGCAAACCACTTCTGCTGGAGGAAGAAGTTCATAAAGCCCGGACCTGCGATCTCTGCCCGTGCAAAGATCGTGCCGTTCAGCGAAATAGCCTCCAGAAGCAGCTCCGCAATTTTCCGCGGTGCCATGCGGAAGGTCTTTGCACTGACCATTGCCACATTTGCCGCAAAGTCCCCGTGGGACTTATCTGCCGGAATCTCTACCCGAAACGCCGGGATCGGTTCTGCCGGAAGCTTTCCCTCGCCTACGAGCCGTCCCAGTCCCTCCACCAGAATCTGGTGCAGAGCCTCGGAGGCACTCTTCATACAATCTGCCATAGTTTACTTTGTTCCTTTCGTATTCTCCTGCGGTTCCTGCCGTTTCCAGTGAATGGTGATCGTGTTTTCCGACAGGAAATTTGCATTCATATCAATAATGTATTCCATTTCCACAGAACCGGAGGATTCCTCCAGTTCGCAGAGCAGCCGCTTCGCCTGTACGCCGATAGTCATTGCCCCGTATGGAGTCTGATACAGGCAGAAATGCTTTCTGCCGGTTTCCAGCGTCAGGTTGGAATTTGCCGTGCCGGTGCGTAAGATCGTCACCAGTGACTCGTTCGCCACCTGTATGGTGGTCGTCGAGCCGGCAAAGCCCGTTGCGTCTGTATCTTCATAGGACAACTGCAACGTGTCGTCCCGCATCTCACAGGTACCGGTGGTCATCAGTTCGGTTTCTTCGTCACCGTCCGGTGTGATCTGCCGTGTTTTCATGGTAATCAGAACAGATTCCAAAAATACCTGCTCCCTTCTTAGAAATTGCAGCGGAACACCTTTCCCACCACATTCCGGTGCAGAAAATGTCCTGCATTTTCAATGAACATCTCCGTGCTGTCGCTGACATAATAGGTGTTTTCGCCGGCAGTCTGCCGGTCTGTCAGCAGATCCTGTTCTTCCAGACAACGGCGGGCATACTTCGCCGCCTCCGCTCCGGAGGAGATCAGCTGCACATCCGGTCCCATATAATCCGCGATGATGTCACGGATCACCGGATAATGGGTGCAACCCAAGATCAGGGTATCCACGCCGGCTTTCCGCACCGGTTCCAGATACTCCTCTGCCACCAGCCGTGTCACCGGATTGTGAAAATCCGTATAGCCGTTTTCCACCAGATGCACGAACAGCGGACAAGCCTGCCCGAATGCTGTCATTTCCGGATGCAGCTTCTGAATCGCCTTTTCATAGCTGCCGCTGCGAATGGTCGCCGGTGTTCCGATGATGCCGATCTTGCCGTTGCGTGTCACTTCGCAGGCAGTCCTTGCCGCCGGAAGCACCACGCCGGTAAACGGCATATCTGTTACAAAAGGCTGGTCGCCTACAATAGAGCTGACTGTACCGCAGGCGGCAATGATCATTTTCACGGCATACTGCCGCAGAAACGCCACGTCCTCCTTGGCATAGCGGAGCACCGTTTCCGGACTGCGGCTGCCGTAGGGAATGCGGGCGGTGTCGCCGAAATAGATAATATTTTCATGGGGCAGAATGGCGTTCAGTTCTTTCACTGCCGTCAGACCGCCCATACCGGAATCAAAAACGCCGATTGCATCATTTTTCATGGTGTCATCTCTGCTGCTCATTGTCCGGAGCAGCGTCTCCTTTCCTTAACGACTCTAAGGCAACCCTGCACAAGCTTTGTGCGGTGTTGCCCTAACTATATTCAGGTTATCGTTCAGGTTCTTGCAGCGTTTTCTATTGCCTGCTCAATGAGTTTATCTACCAGATATTCCTGCTTCATGCCCAGATGTTCCATCAGCTTCGGATACATGCTGATGCTGGTGAAGCCCGGCAGCGTGTTGATCTCGTTCAGAATGATGCTGCCATCCTTAGAGAGGAAGAAGTCCACACGGGACAGCCCCTTACAGCCCAGTGCCTGATATGCCCGCAGAGCAGTTTCCCGAATCCGGTCAGATTCCTGATCGGTGATCCGTGCCGGAATGTACAGCTTGGAGGAACCGTTGACATACTTGTCGTCGTAGTCGTAGAATTCCGCAGCCGGCTCGATCTCGCCCACATAAGAAGCAATGGGAGCATCGTAGCCGAACACAGCCACTTCCAGCTCTCTGCCGTCGATGAATTCTTCGATGATGACTTTTTCATCATGGGTGAACGCGATCTGCACCGCATCTTTCAGGGATTCCAGATCGGTCGCCTTGCTGACACCTACAGAGGAGCCTGCATTTGCCGGCTTGACGAACAGCGGAAAGCCCAGTGTTTCCGCAATGGCAACGCACTTTTCGTTCAGCTTGTTCAGGTCGCGCTGGTGTACGCTTGCCCACTTGGCAGTCTGAATGCCGTTGTAGTCCAGCACCGTATGGGTCATGCCCTTATCCATGCACACAGCACTGCTCAGAACGCCGCAGCCCACATAGGGGATTCTTGCCATTTCCATGATGCCCTGTAATCTGCCGTCCTCGCCGTTTCTACCGTGCAGCACCGGAAAGACCACGTCTACCTTTTTTATATAAGTTTCCCCGTTTTCAATGGTGACGATGCCGCCGTGCAGCGGATCCGGAGAGAGGATCGCCGCAGTGCAGTCCGGATTCTGTTCCCATGCACCAGTAGAGATCTCCGAAACGTCGCCGGGAAAATAGAGCCAGCGGCCTTTCTTGGTGATACCGATGCACAGTACCTCATACTTTTCTTTCGGAATGCTGCGAATGACGTTCTCCGCGGAAACCAGCGAAACATCATGCTCACTGGATACGCCGCCGAACAAAACGGCTACTCTGATTTTTGCCATGTGTCTATACTCCTTTATGATTTGTGAGAGCCTGCTTCGCAAAAGCAAAGCGAACCCAAATCCTGTCGCTGCAAGAACCGGTGTCATGCCGGATACTATTATATATCCGGATACAGCGGATTTTAGAACTGATCTGCCGCCAAATTCTGTATACAAAACCGGCAAAACAGATCGGAAGAGCACACGTCTGAACTCCAGTCACCT
>OCHS01000099.1_pt1 | contig 11607 bp, 9 predicted proteins | sample 1538491 | NCBI WGS metagenome assembly OCHS01 (sample SAMN04571700, study PRJEB22368) | human gut metagenome | biome: human gut; material: stool | host: Homo sapiens | place: Luxembourg | collected 2012-10-05 | reverse complement strand
GGTGACTGGAGTTCAGACGTGTGCTCTTCCGATCTAAATTCGAGATGCAAAGCGTTTGCGATTGGCAAACATTCAGGAGGAACGCATGGTAACAGGAGCCATTAAAAATAAGGTAGACAAGATCTGGACGGACATCTGGGCAGGCGGCATCACCAATCCGCTGACCGTCATTGAACAGCTGACCTATCTCATGTTCATCCGGTCACTGGACGAGAAAGAGCTTGCCACCGAAGATTTTGAGAACATGGCGGGCGAAAAGATGGAGCACATCTTCCCGGCCAGCGCGGCAGGACAGTCTATGCGGTGGAGCCGCTTCAAGGATAAAGATTCCCGCGAAATTTTCCTGACCATGCAGCAGCGGGTGTTCCCTGCCATCAAAAAGATGAAATATGGCCGTCTGCCGGACTTTGACGCAAACGGCGAGCTGGTGGAGATCGCAGACGACCCCACCCGCCCGGATGAGGGCAACACCGCCTTTGCGCGGTACATGGACGATGCCATGTTCCTGATTCCCACGCCGCAGGTGCTGCAAAAGATCATCACCGGGCTGGAAGATCTTTACACCCACGACATTGCCGACCTTGATATGCAGGGCGACCTGTACGAGTATATGCTGGGCAAACTGGCAACGGCGGGTCGGAACGGCCAGTTCCGCACGCCTCTGCATATCATTGATATGATGGTGGAGCTGGTGCAGCCCACGCCGGACGATTTCATCTGTGACCCGGCCTGCGGTACGGCAGGTTTTCTGGTGTCCAGCGCAAAATATGTTCGCAAGCACTATGGGGACGATATGACTCCGGAACAGTGGCAGCATTTTGCCGGGCCGATGTTCACCGGCTTTGACACGGACCGCACCATGCTGCGCATTTCGGCCATGAACCTGATGCTCCACTCCATCACGAACCCGGAGATCGACTACAAGGACAGCGTGTCGAAGCAAAACTCCATTTGCAGCAAGTACACCATTTGTCTTGCGAACCCGCCGTTCAAGGGCACTGTGGATGCCGAGAGCATCAACGATGACCTGAAGGCCGTCACCAACACCAAAAAGACGGAACTTCTGTTCCTTGCGCTCTTCCTGCGAATGCTCAAAACCGGCGGACGCTGCGCCTGCATTGTGCCGGACGGCGTGCTGTTCGGTTCCAGCAAGGCGCACCAGAGCATCCGAAAAGAACTCATTGAAAACCACCAGCTGCGGGCGGTCATTTCCATGCCCTCCGGCGTGTTCAAACCCTACGCAGGCGTGTCCACGGCGGTGCTGGTGTTTACCAAGACCGGCGCGGGCGGCACCGACAGGGTGTGGTTCTACGATATGAAAGCCGACGGCTTCTCGCTGGACGACAAGCGCACCGAGGTGAAGGAAAACGACATCCCGGACATCATCGCCCGGTTCCAGAACCTCGACGCCGAAACTGACCGCAAGCGCACCGAGCAGAGTTTCTTTGTGCCCAAAGAAGAAATCGCCGCCAATGGGTACGATTTGTCCATCAATAAGTACAAGGAGACCGAGTATGTGCCGGTGGAGTATCCCTCGACCACGGAAATCCTTGCCGACCTGCATGAGCTGGAAATGGAGATCACCAAGGGTCTGGCAGAGTTGGAGGAGATGGTGTGATGGCGAAGTTGGGAGAATTATACAAAATCACTTCTGGAGGCACTCCATCGAGAACCCATTCGGAATATTATGAAGATGGAACTATCCCATGGGTTAAAACCGGAGATTTAAAGGACAAATATTTATTTGAAACGGATGAAAAAATAAGCCAATTGGGCCTTGAAAATAGTTCTGCACGGATATATTTGAAAAACACAGTGCTTTTGGCAATGTATGGAGCAACTATTGGTGCAACATCTATTTTGAAAATTGATGCCGCAACAAATCAGGCTTGCGCCGCGTTTTCTCCGAGAAAAGATATTCTTCCGGAATATTTATATGCGTTTCTGGAAAGCCAAAAAGATAAATTTATAAAAGATGCTGTTGGTGGAGCACAACCCAATTTATCAGCAGGATACTTGAAAACCATAGAATTCAAACTTCCATCACTAGAGCAGCAAACCAGAATCACACGCAATTTGAGCAAAATTGATGAGTTGTTGCTTCTTCGCAAGCAGCAAATTGCCAAACTGGACGAATTGGTAAAGGCACGGTTTGTGGAGATGTTTGGAGATCCAGCAGATAATGTAAACAATCTGCCAGCAAGCCCAATGACCGCTATTTGTCAAATCATTGATGGCGACAGAGGGAAAAACTACCCGAAACAAGAAGAGTTTTCAGATAGTGGCTTTTGCTTGTTTTTAAACGCAAAGAATGTCACTGCGCAGGGGTTTTCGTTTGAAAACTGTACATATATAACGGAAGAAAAAGACGCTCTATTGCGTAACGGAAAACTTTGTCGAGGTGATGTCGTTTTAACCACAAGAGGAACAATTGGAAATTTAGCATTTTATGATACAAGTGTTCCTTATGAGAATATTCGAATCAATTCTGGAATGGTCATTCTAAGGATGAATAAACAAGTCGTTTCTGAAATTTTCTTTATTGAGCAATTCAAAATGCAACTTGATTCCATAAAAAGCCGGATTGCAAGCGGGTCTGCACAACCGCAACTTCCAATCTCGACGATGAATAAAATAGAAATGATTTTGCCGCCAATTGAACTTCAAAACCAGTTTGCCGCTTTTGTAGAGCGCGTAAGCCAGCAGAAGCAGACCGTACAGCAGAGCCTTGAAAAGCTGGAATTGATGAAAAAGGCGCTGATGCAGGAATATTTTGGGTAAAAGGGTGTGCAATGGTGGAGTTTAGCGGTATAATAACGTTAAACAGAACATTTTACCACGAAAGGAGCATACGATGATGACTTTTGAAGAAGAAAGAGACTACAATAATGCAAAGTTTGATGCAATCAAGGCAAAGAACTCGATTCAAAAGCTGAAACCTGAGCTTCGGGAGCAACTGCTAAAAGAACTGGTTGGAGCAGAAGCGTATGCTGCAATGTGGCAGACATTTAAGCAATTATGCAACGGTCAGAGGTGATATTATGGAACATTTTATTACAAGTGTCCACATCAATGAGGTTCGACATCTAAAAGACATTGAAATCAAACTGAACCCTGAAAAGCGTCAGCATCTTATCCTGACTGGTAAAAATGGCTCCGGTAAAACTTCGGTATTGCAGGCGATGAAAGATTATCTGCAGGCAATCGATGATGGGGTCTATCAAAAATTGTGTATTCGGAGATCCTATAAATCGAATGATAAGCTTTCTGAACTTGAAAAAATTGTTGCCGAAACATTTGCAAAGTATAATTCTGGAGTAGAAGTAGACGTTTCAAATGTAGTAGGCTTAGACCGTTTATATAGTCAGGGAGAATTTGTAACTGCTTACTTTCCGGCAGACAGAAAGACAGTGATTCATCGCGCAAAGGGAGTTCAAGATGTAAAACTAGAAAATCAATACAGTTTGGATGATACACCAGAAAATATTTTGCTGAAATATATGGTTCATCTCAAAACTCAACAGGCATATGCAAAGAATGAAAATGATTTAAGTGTCGAGAAGAAAATCGCGGAATGGTTTTCCCGCTTCGAAAATGCGCTAAAAGTATTGTTGAGCGATGACAGCATCCGATTGATATATGACTATAAAAACTATAATTTTCTAATTGAACAGAAAGGTCGAAATCCGTATAGCTTGGATGAGCTTTCTGATGGCTATTCTGCAATTATTGGCATCGTAGCAGACTTGATCCTTCGCATGGATCGCAACTGGCTGTTGAAGGGCGAGTTGAGCCAGTATGACGTGGAGGGTGTTGTACTGATTGACGAATTGGAAACACATCTTCATGTGGAACTTCAGAGTAAAATTCTGTCTTTCCTGACGGAGTTCTTCCCGAGAATTCAATTTATTATTACAACACATTCGGCTTATATTCTCAATTCTATCAGCAATGCTTGTATTTACGATTTGGAAAAGCAAGTGCGGTTTGCTGATTTTTCAAGCTATTCAGCAGATGAGATTGCTGAGGGCTATTTTGACGCACAAAATTATTCTGCCACTATGCAGGATAAAATTCTTCGGTATCAGCATCTTGTTAAGCAGGAAGAGCTTTCCGATAGTGAAAAGGCCGAGCGTGCCCAATTGAGAATTGAATTGAAGACCGCGAACAAACTATTAGAAGAAGACATTTCCGATGAATTCAATCGAATTGAAGAAAAGAAGGATTCTAATGGTTAAGATTGAACGAACAAATGGGGAAAACGCTAAAATTGCAATAGCGTCTCTTGAAAAAGAAAAGCAGAAAAAGAACGGCGATTACAACGCCTCTGAAATTTTTGATGCAATAAATGAAATATTTCACGGAAAATGCTATTTGTGCGAACAACGGGGATTTTACCAAGTCGAGCATTTGATTCCACATAAAGGCAACAAAGATCTTGAATTTGAATGGAACAATTTGTTTTTAGCCTGTCCTCATTGTAATAATATAAAAAGAGACAAATACACTCCGATTCTGGATTGCTGTAAAGTGGATGTTGATCAAAAAATTGCGTTTCGAAAGCATGGATATTGGGGAACAGAAGAATATCTAGAGTTCACCGCACTATCTGATGATGCAGAAACGAAAATGACAGTTAAGCTATTAGAAGAGATTCATCATGGCTCTACGCCGCAAAAGCAAGCAGAAGCCAAAATACTTTATGTTAAGATTGTAAAATCCATGCGCACATTTAAAAACTATGTACTGGAATATGAAGCGGCTAAGGGGCAGACAAAACTGGATACGTTAGAATTAATAAAACTAGAGTTAAAGTCCACTTCCGAATTCACTGCTTTTAAGCGTTGGTTGATTCGAGATGCAAAGGAAAAATACCCGGAGCTGCAACAATATTGCCAATAATCGTTCTACATAAAGGAGCTGATTCTATGTCCAACTTCTCCTATCTCTCCACCCGCCCCGAATACTCCCTCTTCGCCAATTCTGCCATCGAGGCCGAGAAAGTGTTCTCCACCTCCCCGGCGATGTGCGCGGTGGGGTGTCGGAAGGCGTTGGAGCTGGCGGTGAAGTGGGTGTATGCGGCAGACAAAACCATCACGATGCCCTACAAGGACAACCTGCAATCCCTGCTGCACGAGCCGAGCTTCCGGTTCGCGGTGGACCGCAATGTATGGAGCGTGCTGCCCAGCATCGTGAAGGCGGGCAATCTGGCGGTACATACAGGGCATAGCGTGTCGGCGGCGGATGCAGTGTTCAGCCTGCGGGGGCTGTTCGATTTCATCCAGTGGGTGGATTACTGCTACGGCACAGACTATGTGGAGCGCTCCTTTGATGAAACAGCCATCCCCGGCGAAAAGGTAACACTGGACGAAAAGAAGATCCGGGAGCAGGAAAGTTTACTGTCCCAGAAGGATGCCGAGTTGGAAGCCTTGCGCAAGCAGGTGGAGAGCCTTTCGGCGGCGTACACGGCCAGCAAACAGCAGAACCAGCAGAGCCGCAGTTTCACCGCCGCCGACCTGACCGAGGCCGAGACGCGGCAGAAGATCATCGACATCGACCTCAAGGCCATGGGCTGGAAATTCACCGGGCCGGACGCCGATGTGCGCACCGAGTACGAAGTGGACAACATGAACGGCGTGCTGGGGCAGAAGGGCTATGCGGACTATGTGCTGATGGGCAAGGACGGCTTGCCGCTGGCGGTCATTGAAGCCAAGCGCAGCACCAAAGACCCCAACATCGGGCGCAAGCAGGCTCAGCTTTATGCAGACTGTCTGGAACAGAAGTTTGGCCGCCGTCCGATGCTGTTTACCACCAACGGCTACACCACCTATTTCTGGGATGAGCAGAGCGGCCCGCAGCGTGCCGTGAGCGGGGTGTTCTGCAAGGACGACTTGCAGAAGCTGATGAACCGCCGCACCGAGAAAAAGCCGCTGGACACCATCGAAATTGACGATAAAATCACCGACCGCTACTACCAGAAAAACGCCATCCGGGCAGTCTGCGCCCACATCGCGCAGGGCTTTCGGCGCAATCTGCTGGTCATGGCTACTGGCACGGGCAAGACCCGCACAGCATCCAGCCTGACCGATGTGCTGAGCCGGGGCGCTCATGTGACCAACGCGCTCTTTCTGGCCGACCGCACCGCGCTGGTCAAGCAGGCAAAGGACGACTTCAAGAAGTATCTGCCCGACCAGTCGCTGTGTAACCTGTGCTCCTCCAAGGACGATAAGGCCGCGCGCATCGTGTTTTCCACCTATCCCACCATGCTCAACGCCATCGACAACGCCAAGACCAAGGACGGCGTGCCGCTGTTTTCGCCCGCCCACTTTGACCTTATCATCGTGGACGAGAGCCACCGCAGCATTTTCAAGAAATACCGCGCCATTTTTGATTATTTCGATGCGGTTCTGGTGGGTCTGACCGCCACCCCGAAAACCGACGTGGACCGCAACACCTACGACTTTTTCGAGATGGAACACGGCATCCCCACCTACGCCTACGATTACGACACGGCGGTCTACACCGACCATGTGCTGGTGCCTTACTACAACTACGAGGTCAAGACGAAATTCACCGAAGAGGGCATCCACTACGACCAGCTTTCACCGGAGGATAAGGCCCGCTACGAGGACGATTTTGCCGAGGACGACACCCTGCCCACCTTCATCCCATCCGAAAAGCTGAATAAGTTCATCTTCAACGCCAACACCGTGGACACGGTGCTGCAAGACTTGATGGAACGGGGCATCCAGACGGCAGGCGGCGACCGCATCGGCAAAACCATCATCTTTGCCCAGAACAAGCGCCACGCGGAGTTTATCCGGGAACGCTTTGGCAAGCTCTACCCGCAGCTGGAGACCCAGTACCCGGGATTCATCCAGCGGGTGGTCTGCGACGACGCCTATGCACAGTCCATCATTGACGACTTCAAACAGCAGGACAAGCCGCCGTTTATTGCGGTCTCGGTGGATATGATGGATACGGGCATTGATGTGCCGGAGTGCGTGAATCTGGTGTTCTTCAAAAAAGTACGCAGCAAAACGAAGTTCTGGCAGATGATTGGCCGTGGTACACGGCTTTGCCCATCCCTTGCCTGCGTGGATGCCATCGACGGCGAATATACGGGCAAACGGCGTTTTCTGATCTTCGACTACTGCGGCAACTTTGAATTTTTCCGTCAGAAACCCAACGGCTACGAGAGCGCGGACACCAAGAGTCTGTCCGAGAGCATTTTCTGCAAGCAGGTGCGCATTGCCGCCGCGCTGCAGGATGGAGCCTATGGGGACGAAAACTACCAGAACTGGCGCAAGATCTTAACGGAGACCTGCCGCGCCGAGGTGGGAGCGCTGAACCCGGAGCTGGTATCCGTGCGGCTGCACCGACAGGCCGTGGAACACTATCAAAAGCCGGAAGCCTTTGTCAGCCTGACTGAAACGGACAAGGGTACTCTGATGAAAGAGGTGGCACCGCTCATCTCGCTGGACGATAAGGACGAGGCCGCCAAGCGGTTCGATAACTTTGTGTATGGCTTGCTGCTCTGTGAACTGGAAGGTCTGCCGGGGCTGGGCCGCGCCCAGAAACAGCTGCGCAGCACGGCGGCAATGCTGGAAGGGAAAGCTACCATCCCACAGGTGCAGGCGAAGCTGCCCCTCATCCGGGAGGTGCAGACGGACGAATTTTTGACCTCGCATGATCTGCTCCGCTTTGAGGAAATGCGGCTGGAACTGCGGGAACTTATCAAGTTTCTGGTGGACGGTGTAGAAGGGCAAAAGCCTGTCTACACGGCCCTTGCCGACCCGGTACTGGAACAGACCGAGGGCAAAGCGCTGGATTCCGGCTACGATTTTGGCGAGTACCGGGAACGTGTGAACCGCTACATCATGGAGCACCGCAGCGATACGCTGGCCATCCACAAGCTGACCCAGAACATTCCGCTTTCCCGGGGCGACTATACCGAGCTGGAACATATCTTCACCTGTGAGCTGGGCAGCAAAGAAGACTATGCACGGGAGTTTCGGGATACACCCTTTGGTCTGCTGGTGCGTAAAGTGGCAAAGCTGGACCACGATGCTGCCATGCAGGCATTTTCAAAATTTATCAATGACGAATCGCTGAATGCAAAGCAGATCGCGTTCGTGCAGAAGATCATTCATTACATCGAGCAGAACGGTTATGTGGAAAGCAAAGCGGTGCTGATGAAACCACCCTTTGACCAGCCCATTCTGTTTACCCGCCTGTTTGATGGCAAAACAGGGAGTGAACTGATGGATACGATCAATTCGGTGAAAGAGAATGCCACCCATGTGACGGCATAAAGTAGTGGAATGTACTGATAAAAACCGGTATAATTCAGGACTATCGAAAAATGAATATCCTGCAACGCAGGATGGCAAGTCAGGGAATTTTGAACGATACGCAAACGACTCTGGCTGATTACCTGATGAGCATCGCACAAATTTCCGTGGAGGATGCCGGAGCGATTTATATCGAGTTGAGCAGCATCTGCGGAAATTTTATGGCAAACATCATTCTGCGCATGATTGAAAATTATCACTTCCTGCCCGATATGGCGCAGAAACTGAAAAACAAACAAGCACTGGTGGAAAGCGTAATTGCAAATGAACAGCTGGAGCCTTCCATTACGTTGTCCATCAAAGATGTGTATGATGAACTTGTCAACAGCAAACTGGATATGATCGAGGGCCTCGTGCCGATCTCTGACATCCAGTATGATGCTAAGATGCAGGAAGCAGAAAGACTTTAAGGGGAGTGCGACTTGTAGGATTGCTTTAAATTATCGAGTTAATCCGCAGGCTGAATAGATTCACTCGAATCGAATGAAAACGAAAAAATGCCCGCTCACCGTGGAGATCCGGCTCCATCGGTGGGCGGGCATATCCAATAAAACACCAGGATACGATTATGCTTTTCGTACTTCAGCTGGGATCTTGTTCTGGCTCAGATATCCCACAGGGAGGGCGCAGAAGTGGAAACTGCGGCGGCACCTGCGCGCATGGCGGCCATGACATCGGCTTTGTCCCGCAGCAGGCCGCCTGCAATGACAGGCACCTGTGTGCGGGCGCTGATCTCGGCGATGACCCGGGGCATGATGCCGGGAAGGATCTCGACAAAATCCGGCTTGCCCTGCTCCAGCTGACCGGACAGGCTGGTCAGCGAGAGGGAATCCAGGATGAATGCCCGCTGGACGGTCAGCAGGCCGCGGTGGCGCGCCCGGCGGATCAGGGTCGGGCGGGTGGAGATGATGCCGTCCGGGTGGCACAGGGCGTTGAGGGAGTCCACCGCAATCTCACGCGACGAAAGGCCGTCCACAAGGTCGATGTGAACCACGGCCAGTTTTCCGGCATCATGTATGCGGTGCACAAGCCCGTCTACGGTGAGCAGGGTGCTCGCCAGCAGAAAAACGGCGCTGCAGGGCGAGGCCAGCGCAGCAGTCAGGGCTTCGTCCGTTTTCACGGCGGCGATCACCGGTTCGTTCAGCAGAGTTTCGGCAAGAGGATGCATTGGGTAAGACTCCTTTTTTATCAATTACTTGATTTATATTATTCTACAAAAAAGCCGCCATGTAAATAAGTTACACGGCGGCTGTAATGTAAAATCTAGGTTTTATCAGAATGTGGTTGCAATCAGCTCACCGCCGCCCAGAATGGTAGTAGTATTGGAACAGCTGATCATTACAATAAACATTGCATTTATCAGACCTGCAATGTACGGATTGCGGGTGCGTTTGTAGATGATGCGGGACATGATGGGCGTGACAAACAGAAGAACCATACAGGGGAACAGCCAAATGGGACCAATGCGCTGGCCTTCGGTCAAACCATAAAGCTGATAACCCGTTGCATAGAAGTAGATATATTGACTTGCAACCACAAAAATAGCACCAAGCGCATTAAAGAATGCAAAAATCAAGATGTTGCCATTTTTTCCGCCAATGGTGTTGTAGTTGAAGCAATTTGCCGAGATCGAGTTCATAACGTAGAACAGCAGGAAGAATGGCAGATAGCGAAGTGCGATCAGCACTTTATCAGCGCCGAAGGTTTTGAACGCAACGACATACATCCGATAATCAACTTGGAAGAAATAGTGTGCTGCAAAAACAAGGCCGAACGAAACAACGATCACGATAACAGCGAGGGCAATGGTCTTCCACAGCTGCTCCAGATTCAAATACAGACCCGCTCTTCGAGCACTCCAACCGTGTTTTTTTTCCATAAGCACCGTAAAAAACAGCAGAGCAGAATATTGCAAAGATGCCGCAAAGAGCAGCCCATGTACCGATCGTCAGGGGGCCGGTCTGCACAAAGAAGTTTGTTGTCTTTGAGTAAACGGTATTCATGCAGAACAAAAAGCTTGAACCGGAAAAAACTGCACCGATAATCAGCAGAACCCAGTACCATGCCTTGGCTCCGCTGTCCTGCACAGGGGCTGGCTGTACAATTTCACCACTGCGGAGAGCGGAAAATACGGGAGTATCAAGCAGAACCAGCGTGAAACTGACCATGAAGATCAAAAGACCGATCACGCCGAGGCTGTTGAACACCGCTTTAATGGGCCAGATCTGATCGCTGGCAGGCAGGGGCTTTGGAGCGCCGAGCGTTGTATCAAAAAAATCAACGGCATAGCCGACACAAGTAGTAGAAAAAGCAACGAGAGGATGGATCATGTTCGGCCGATAAATCACGCGATAAGCGGTCTTTCCATCAAAATCGCGCGTATAATATTTGCCGCCTTCTGCGATACCGGCAAAGCCGTCCTCATTAAAATTCAGGAATTTTTTAGCACCATCTGTTTCCATGAAGGCTACCGGATTGGTCAGCATATTTCCAGCGTCATCATAGGTTCCAAAGTAAAAGTCATCATGGGTACTGGCAATAATGCCTACACTGCGTGAGCCGTAATCTCCGCTATGATCACCGCCGGTGTCATCCTGCCAGTCACCAGCCTGCTGCAGAACAGCAGCAATCAAAGGAGTTTCCCGGGAATTATCGATCTCTACCGCCATATTAGCAGCTGTACCGCCGCTGGAATGGCCTGTAACGCCAATACGAGCTGTGTCAACGTACGGAAGGCTTGCAATAAGCTGAACTGCACCATCGACGCCCACAGCACCATCGTAAAGTTCTGCAATCGACAGGCTTTCCGAGTCGCCATGACTGTGCAGATCAAGTGCCAGCACCACATATCCCCGGCGAGCCAGCTCAATACTATACAAGTCCTGCATTTCTTTGTTGTTATACCATCCTTCGATTGTAACAACACCCGGCGCCGGTGTGTCTTTGGTTGCATTCTGTGGAATGTAAAGGTATGCGGCCAGCTGGTGTCCAGAGGGACTTTCCCAGCTCATTTCCTTGATCCTGATCCCACCAGAAGTTTGTACAGCGGACGCTACGATGGCACTTACAAGGCAAAGAATCAGTGACAGGCACAACCAGAATTTGCTGTTTTTCAACCTACCTTTTTGATGCGACATGCTTGGGACCTCCTTTTTGAATCTGATTTTTCCGTAATAAAAATGGGGACACACTGCATCTGGACGATACAGTGCATCCCCATCTCACTTCTCTTGGGATGCTTCTAGTATAGCGT
>OCHS01000052.1_pt1 | contig 14225 bp, 18 predicted proteins | sample 1538491 | NCBI WGS metagenome assembly OCHS01 (sample SAMN04571700, study PRJEB22368) | human gut metagenome | biome: human gut; material: stool | host: Homo sapiens | place: Luxembourg | collected 2012-10-05 | reverse complement strand
TATTATGCTATAGCACTAGCTAATGGCATAAATATATTCTCAATATGAGTTTTAGATATTAATCCTGAGAATTGTTGAAGTACTATTTTTCTACCCTTAAATGATAATAAAGGTAATTGACTAGTACCATCATAAATATCTAATTGTTTCTTATTAGGAACATAATATAATGATCCTAATAATACCTTTTTCTTTATATCACCAAATACATCTATCCTATACATTCTATTTTCTAAAAATGATAATTGTATTTGATTAGCTCCTACAGTAAATACATTTTTACATGCAGATAGTAAATTTTTAAGTTTAGGAATCTCTTTTAATCCTGAAGCCATAAAATCATTCACTGATTGAATAGGCATGGATACACTTTTGAAATAACTTTGATCTATATTCATATATCATCCTCTTTTTTGTCCCAATTATCTAATAATAATTTTCTTAAGAATAATGCATTTATATTTTCCTCCAACCACTCTAACTCATTATTACATTCGTTAGTCACATAATCTAATGGAGTAAGATCACAATCAGGAGAATAAATATCTCTAGGAGTAGAAGTGGATAAAGATAATATTTTAGATTTTGATCTACCTATATAATCCTCCAGTTCATCTATTTCTAATTCAAGTTCATCTTTTGATTTATATAATTTTCTACTTATATAACAATCAGCTTTAAAGTAAGTTCCAAATCCCATTATAATTCTAATTTATTTAGTATCCATTCAAATGATCTAGGAGTATAATCATTATTATCAACTCCTACATCATATTGAGTCTTATATAAATTTTCTAATCTAGGTAAATCCTCACTAGTACTACAAGGTCCACTATGAACATGACCAAATAGATTCAGAGTAGTATCTCTTCTTTCATAGCATAATAAAGGATAATGATTGCATAAAACTTTCCAATCTCCTATTTTTGCTCTAAGGAAGTTAGTAATTATTCTAAATCTATTTGATTTTTCTAAGTATTTAATATTTCTGTAATCATGATTTCCTAATACTAATATTATATCACCATTTAGTTTGTTCAATAAATTTACTGAATCCTTGGTAGATCCATTGCAGAATAATATATCTCCTAATACTACTGTAGTACTATTATTATTTGCTACTGAATTCCAATTATTTATAATAGATTCATTCATTTCATCTATATTATCATAAGGTCTATTACAATATTTTATGATATTAGAATGATTTAAATGCAAATCTGACGTAAATAAAGTATCATAATCTAATTTTAATTCTTTAATATTCATTACAATATATTTTAAGTAATATCAATTGACGTAGTTCCGTTATCACTAAGGTTAAGGTTAAGAACCTTATTGAACGATGTAGTAACATCTACCATATGACTGGCTACCATAATACATCTTACATTCATTTTATTTATTATATCTAGGCATATATCAGTATTAGTTCTACTTAAATGTTTTAAGAATTCATCAAATACTAATAATCCCATACCGGTTACAATTTTAGATAAGAACGCAATATCGCATAAAGTTTTCTGACCTGAACTAAGTGATTGATATTTTACCCATCTTCCTTTTACATTATAACTAATATCTAAATCAAGATGATCTTTATTCCTAAATTTATATACATTAACATCATATCTGATATTATTGTCACTAAACTCACTACTGAGTCTAGTCATAACTTCTTTGTATATATCACCTGTACTACTAGTTAATTTTACATATTTATTTAGATTAGATAATTCATCCTTGAATAATAAAATTTCAGCATCAATTGCATTTAATTCTGATTTCTTCTTGTTTAATTCTGATTTAGATTGATTATAAGAATCCCAAATCATTAAATCCTTATTGATATATTCTAGTCTAGAGTTATAATCCTCAGGTAGAGATTCTACTTTAATAGTAGGTTCTATTATTCTACTCATTTCAGATTTTACTAAATTTAATTTATTAGTATAATCCTCCATAGATGAAATACTGGAGTTATAATCCATTATATTAGAATTTACCTCACTTAATTTAATACTAAGGTTACCTAATTCTAAATTCATATTATCAAGTTCAGATTGGTCAAATGAAGTATTTAGGATTCTTGATTTTAAGTCCTCTGATTTTTTCAATAACTCATCAACCTTACTTTGTAGTTGACCTATTATTATTATTGATTTTTCCTTATTCATCAATTCTCCACATGTAGGACATATATTATTCTTAGCATTAGTTAATTTAATATAATAGTCGGAACCCTCCCTCGTCGTTAACATGAGTTCGTCATTCAGTTTTTTCAATTCTGATTTTCTTAGTGAATATTCACTAATAGATGACTGTTTACTCAATATTAATTGTTCTAAATTGAATTTATTAGTATTTAATACATTGATATCATATGACATTATTTTAGTTCTATAATCATTTATAAAATCATTATAGTTATCTATTTTACATTGATACGAATATATTAATTCCTGATACTTTCTCCACTCTAGATAATTCTTATGTAATTCTAACAACGAGTTCTTTTCCTTTAATAGATCAGATTCAGTTTTAGTAGGTATTACTATATTATTTAATTTACCTTCTATGAATTTAATAAGTTCTTCTAGTGTAGTTTTATCAGCTAGTTTTCCTTCTATTCTAGACTTAAGGTCATTTAATTTTAATGACCCTGCTGTATTATATGAATCTATCTTATCTAGTTTAAAGAATTTAGATATTATTTCTCCTTTTCGTTCAGGAGCCATACTACCTAATATCTCACTTTTATTACTAGTAAAGAAAAATATATCCATATAATTTATAAAAGGAAATCTTCTAAGAACATCATCCTCAAATTCTCTTTTATTATTATAAGTTAATCTTTCTCCTGATATCCATAGACCATAATCTTTTGTACCTCTTAAAAGTTTAACCATTTTAGATTGATACAAGAATTCTATTTCAGCTTCACAACTATCAGTATCAAATTTTACAAAGTCCTTCAACGATCTATTCTCTTTTAATGCATAGTACAATCCTAGTAGGAGACTAGATTTTCCGTTCCCATTCTCACCACTTATAAGAATTTTATCTCCATCTTCAAAGTATATATCGCAATCCTTTATAGATCTGAAGTTCTTTAATCTTAAATGAACTGGAATAAAATTAAAATCGACTTCACTATCATAAATACATGATCCTAGTATTTTACCATGTATATCAGATAGTCCGTTGGAATCAATAATTTTATTTATTAATTCATTTATTTCATCCCACGCAGGAATATTCATAGTATCTTGACCATCTATTTTTCCAATATTAGGTTTATATACTAAATACCAGTTATCACTAGTAAATCCTTCCTTTTTCTGTACTGAAGTATATTTGAATTTAAGTAATTTATTTTCTGGATCTACATTAATATGTTTCCATAATTTAGTATCACAGTCATAAATTACAGCAGTAGATTCAGTTTGATCACTCAGTTTGTTCTGAATAGGAGTTCCTATAGATACTAACTTTCCTTTACTAGCTTTTTTATGAATATCACCTAGAATAGCTAAATCAAATTTTCTCTGATCTATATGTTGACTTTTAAATCTATCATAATCACTATATGATATAGTAGCATGGCTTATTAATAAATCAACTTTATTCTGTATAAATGATGTATCAATATTAGGTCTCCAGTTAGTAAAAGCTATACTGGAGTTCCCTATATTGATTATTTTTTTATCAGAATAATATAAATTATTAGGTAATATTGCATATAAATAAGAATCCTTTATGGATTGTTCATCACTCTTCGAATCGAGATCATGATTTCCAAAAATAATAAATCCTTGATTAAATTCTTTCATAATTTTATCAAAGATTGATTTAACTGTATATAATATTTCAGGTCTATATATAGCTCTTTCAGTAATATCTCCAGCAAATACTATAGTATTACAATTGTAAACTTTCCCTGCATTAATTATATTATCAGCTACAATATCAAATTGGTTTAATCTAAAATCTTTTACTTTATTATAACTAGGATAGTCATGTATATGTATATCAGATACTATTAATATATTATTCATAAATTATTATATATAATTCTTAACATTATCATAATTATTATATAAATCTTGTAAACATGCGTATACATGCTTACAACAGGGGCTAGTAGTTACTTTTCTAGGAGGTTCTAGTAGAGCTTTACTTAGATCAGTTTTTACTTTATTATTTAAGAATAAACTATTATGTTTATTCAGATTATAAGCTGATCTGTAACGAAAATCATAACAATTGCAATATACTTTGATAGGATTAGTTAGGAATATATTATAATCAAATGAAGGTTGTAGTTCTATAACTACAGTATATTCGGATCCACTATTAGATTTCACTTTATACTTTAAAATCTTATAGTATACGTTCATAGTTGATTTATTCCTATTAAAGAATTTCTTAATATTATCCCATACAGTTTCCTGTTGAACTCTACTATATACTGCTATTAGTTTTACAGTTAATTCAGAACTTCTATTTATTCTATTCTGATCAATATTTAAAATATCTCTTATAGAATATTTACTTTTAAATAAATTATCTAATAATCCCATAGTTATATATCAATTTCATTGTTACTATTCGATAACTTACTAACTCTACCTGATACTGTAATTATCATATTCAACCTCTTATTTAATATTCCTATAAATACTGGAGGAATATCTCCATCAACTTTTCCTATTTTAGTATAAACTGGTGAATATTCAGTGCTAGGTACTATGAATCCGTTCATGGATATTAACTCAGTTTCTTGGTCAAATGTATAAAAATTACCATCAGACGCTTTTATCTTAATCATCTCTGCCATGATATACCTCCTTGATAAAATTGTGGATCTAATCTTTTAGTAAAGTTATTATAATAATTATCACCTATACCTACATTATATTTTTCCCTGAACTCTTTGAATTCATCCAAAGTTCCTAATTGACCTAAAGTAAATATTTGAGGAAAATCCTTCACTATATTCATAAAATTTGGAATCAACTTATGAAGTTGGAATGTAGAATACTGCATTCTAAATAAATCAGGATCATCTATCCCAGTATAATCCTCATTATTTATCAATCTTTCAATTATATCCTCAATTTTTACTCTATCACTTCTAGTTTTACTCATATTATTATGAGAACCATTTAATGAATCCCTAAAAGATACAAAATCATATAATGACACTTTACCTTTTATTTTATCAGGTATGCATTTCACTGCATCCTCATAAGTTACAATACTCATAGGAGCTCCACCTATTGCTATTTTATAAAAATCAGTAGCTGGAGTACAACTAAGAAACATCCAATCTCCATCCCTAGATGCAAATGCTGATTTCTTAGTATCATTACTTAATAAAGAACTAGCTATATGACTAATAAAATCAGCTTCCACTCCCCAGACTCTTACACTAGGTATTCCGAATTTACCTAGTTCATCTATTATTATTTTCTTAGCTTCTCTCTTTATCTTATCTCTTTTAACATTTAGTTCTAACTCTTTTACTTCCTCATCAGTAAGATCCTTTATAGAATCATCTGATAAATCCTCCTCAGTAAAATATTTTCTATTAGCTTTATATGTTTTTAACATATTAGTCTGATAGTATCCATTACATGAAGCACTCCATGCATCCCAGATTAGAACCATGTGATCACCTTGATTTCCTTCTTTAAAGAATTTATTCATGCTCCAGATCATCATCTTAACTACAGCTCCTGCATTATAGTCATCCGGATTCTCAGCCTTGGATGCTATGTAGTTATTTTTTGTTAGATAGTATGACCCATCACAAAATATGTGCCTATATTTATTTTCTATCATTTATAAAAATTTTAAATTAAAATAAAAATAGGAAGAGTATTTCTACTCCTCCTATTAAGATTGTTATTGCTGTCCTTGATTATAAGAATTCTGAGCAAATTGATTGAATGGATTCTCTACCTGCTGAGGTGCCCCATTTCCACTCTGGAATCCAGCAGGTTGAGGTTGCTGAAATCCTTGAGCAGTTTGAGCCCAAGTAGGTTGTGTATACTCAGGTGCTACCTGAGGATTAATAGTTCCTCCTCCCATCGGCTGAGGTTGACCATAATTTACAGGAGCTCCAGTAACTGGATCCATCTGTGCTGCAGGTGGAGTCGTATACGGATCATCATTCTTACTTGATACTTGTTGAGGAGATTGAGCCATTGTCTGCTGAGGTGCCACGTTGTTAGAATTCATTTGATATTCTCTTACAACTGGGTCATTAGACAATTTTTGTTGAGGTGCTACTGCTTGTTGAGCTGTAGCTTGAGTAGCCTGAGCTACCTGTTGAGGATTAAGAGTTGATGAAGCACTATTTACTTTTGCTATCATTCTACTCATATTCTCAATCATCTCATTAATAAGCTTATGATTAAATAAGTTATTTGTATCTCCTGCTTGCCATCCTAAGAAATTCTTAACAGGATCCTGCATCATATTAGCTTCTTCCTCAGTAATTACATAATTTTCTGTAATTGACGGATTCAAGTTTGCAGTATGAGATGCAGTTACAGCAAATCCAATACCATTATTTGGTTTTCTATCTACTGTAAATATCAACCATCCAGTTCTATGATCTAATTGACGGTTATAAATCTGACTTACAAAGTCAGTATTACCTCCATAGTTCAAAGCTTGATTATTGATATCTTTGTCAATGGCTCCTGCGAATTCTTTTGATGTACATACAAATAATGCACTAAAATTCGATCTAACAGGATTGTTAATATTAGTTAATTCATACTTATTAATACATTTTGCATTAAATACAGTATAATTTTTATATCTTGTAAATGTTTTTTTATCCTTTTCAGATAAAACGTTATATAATCTATCAAATACTTCATAAGCTTGAGCTAATAAATCAGCTTCAGCTTGAGTCAATGATGATACCAATCTTCCAGTAGAATCCATGAATTGATATGCGTCAATTGGCAATAGTTTAAACCATGCCATGTCGTTATCTCTTCCACGTCCTCTGTCCATTAGAAATTCCCGAGTTCTATATAGACATGAGAATGGCATACCAGTTGTGGTACTAATCATAGGAAATACTTGATATTTAGCTAAGTTATCTGGAATTGATAAATAAACTTTTTCTAGGTACTTTCTATCAGTTTGATCTTCACTTCTTTTAGGTTGAGCTTGAGCTTGTTTTAACGATGCTAAAAAATTTTCTACATTTAATCCCATAATTTTCTTTAGTTTTAATTAATAAAATTGGTTCTTTAATTTTTTTTAACTTTCTTTGATTTTTTCTACTTCTAGTTCTACTTCGTTATAAAAATCTTCTATTATTGATAAAAGTGTATCCTTATAATTGTTCTCATGATAATCAATCATATCTGATAACTTATCCTTCAATTCGTTTAAAAATCCTAGATGTTCAATTATTACCTTTCTAAAATGAAAGTTTCCTAATCTAACTTCTTCTATAATTTTTAAAGTACTCTGAAGAGTATCAGTTACCTTAATGATTAAACCATAAGGATTACTTATATCTTTTGCGTTTTCTATTTCTTTTATAAAATCAGGTTTATAATGCTTTAGCATTATATCTTTTGTTGCTGAATTTATTGCTTTATATAAATTGTCATCATGATATTTAAATGCTCTATTTATATCTCCCGTAGGAGTTTCATCTAAATCATGTATATAACATCTATAAACAAGTTCTCTCTTATCGAGATGCTCACCATATTTTTCTTCCACAATGTCAGCGATATGTATGCACATAGCCATCATATCAGTAACATGTGATGAATCTGATTCAGGTTTTAAACAATATGTTCCCGAGTATCTTATAATATTGTTTAAATTCCTAGATAAATCATTATAAAATTCATAAAAATAATTCATAAATTTATTCTAATTAGTTTACAATTCATATTATAATCCCATTCTTCAGTTTTATAACATTCAAATTCTTATATAAAGAGTCACAAACATCACTAATATCACATCCTAACTGGAATGATAAATAACCTAATGCAGTTAATGAATCACCTAAATGATGATCATAAAATGACCTAGGAATTGGATAATATAATTTAGTACCATCGAATTTATATTCAACTTCTTGATAAAATCCTTCACCTATTAAATCTATATATTCTCCTGATGATAAAATATTATCATTTATTCTTAGAATATATGGATCAAATATAGATCCAGGTATATTGAAGTTTAACCGAGTTATTACTTTATTACGATTTTTTACTAATTGTTTAATCCAATCCAATGGATAATATTTATGATTAATTACAATAGTTTTACCTGTTGTATAAGTTACATTAACTGGATTAATTAATATATTTCCAGATTTTGATTGATTAGTTAGTCTCTCTTTAAGGTATAGTGACTCTATAACGGAATCTAATCCAGTCAATAACACCATACATATTTAAGGGTTAGGAGGTTCTAAACACGCTTTATTAATTAATAATTGTCCAGCATTCATAAAGTTTACTGAATATCTCATTAGGAGCATACATATAACCTCCATTTCCATATCCAATTCCCCATGAATTCTTTATTAATAATTCATCCTCATTAAACCCTACAACTGCTACAGCATGACCTCCTAAGTTCTCAGAACCATTCCAGAAGTCATTATTTTCAGATTTTACCTGTAGAGCTATTAAGCATGGTCCATTAGATATGATTGATTTTCTTAAAGTATTAATGTCATTTATCCTTGCATATGACATTATTTTATTTTCTGATTTCAGTATTTCAAATCCTTCTCTAGGAGTCATTCCATTTATTGATTTATCTAATCTTTTATTAAATATGTATTCAAAATCAATATCTAAATTCCTACCTTCAGATTTACATATGAAGTTGTACATTTCAGTAAGAGTACATGACACACAACTTCCGTTATTACCTTGGTCAAATACCTTAGCTGATACTTTAAGCTCATAATCTTTTGGTATATCAGATTTTCCTAATGATAGTATTATATCATTAGGGGATCTTCCACTCTCTAAAAATCCAAATGATCTCATTCTTTCCTATAATTTAATAAATAAATAGAGTCATTATCTTTACCAGTTAATGACATTATATGTAGGACTTTACCTTTCTTAAAAGTAGTAACATACTGCTTTATAATAGTAGAATCATTACCTATATAGTAGTTATATTCCCAACTAGTATAATCCCTTATATTAATATTTTCTGCAGTATTAATACTGTCTATTAAATATGAGGGATTACTAGTCCAGGACTTGTAGAATGAGATTGTTATTTTACTAGAACATCCTATTAGTAGAAGTGCTAGTAATAATATAACGAGTTTTCTCATCTTAGTATTTTATTTACTTCTTTTACTAAATCTTTTCCTAGAAAATTTTCAGTTCTCATTAATTTATCATGAATATTGATATAAGTTTCTTCACTTATCTCAATAATATCATCATTCAATTTATAGTCAGATTTTATTATTTTATTATTTTCATCCATATTACGTCCAGTACTCACTGATTCAATAATAGTTTTACAACCTTCCTTTAAAACAAAATTAATAAATTCATAACTGACATATAATTTTCTATCAAATATTCTAAAATTAGTTATTTTTATTACTGATATACTTCTATTATAAGATTTACTAGATGAATTACCAGTTACTTTAATATAAGTTTTACCTATATAAGGTTTTGCCTTTTCATTGGATTCAGATAAATAATTGTATTTGAGTTCTCTTACTGAACTTAATAAATCACTTACACTATCTGATTCCAATTGAACATAATTCAATGACTCTTGGAGTTTATCTAACTCCTTATAAGTCAGTTCAGATAACTTTTTCATAATATTTATAGTTTAGAAATAACTTCATCAGTGAATTTAACTGCATCAAATTTCTTCAGCTCTTTAAGTTTATTATTAAGATCTTTTACTTTTTGAGTAGTATCTTTATTCTTCCTTAAATTACTAATAGATTTAGACATTATAGATTTTACAATTTCATTATCTAAGTTCAAGGCTTTTGATATCTCTTCATCATCAGCTTTAGGATTTGTATTTATGATATAATTAGCTACGTCAGGTAATGCAGTGAATACTTTTATATCAAATTCCACATTATTTATATCTTTTTGATTCCTAACATTAGCTAAATTAACATATCTATTATAAGTATAATTTATCCAATCTTTTAGTGGAATTCTAAATGCTGATACTCCATCAGTAACATTCAATGTATATGTATTTTTATTAATACATATTGATTCTACCACTTCTTTTAATTCCTCAAATGATAATGATCTAATACCTTTAACTACTCCTATAAAATATTTAGGTCCAGATTGATCAGTAAGATCTTCTTTTATTATCTTACCTTCATCCTCCCATCTTCTTATGAGTTTATGTTTCAATTTAGGTGTAAAAATACCACAATCTCCACTAATTAGTATACCTCTACATCCATCAGCATTTACATAATCCTGAGTATGAAATTTGTATACTACTCTACCTTTTCCTTTATTCCATAGTCCATCAAGATCAGAATCTTTCTTGATAATTTCAATATCAATATTAGGTTCTAATAAATTAGGATCATTCTTTATAAATGCATTATATATAGATTTTGCACTAAAATTAGGAATGATAGTATTAATACCTACTCCTAGTCCTGATACAATAGAATCCATACATAAGCATAAAGGTATAGGTAATGGAATATAACTAGGTTCAATAGGTCCAATAGGACTTTCTACGTACTGAACATCATTTATTAATTCTCCTATTATATCTCTATAATTGTTGGATAAACATACCTCAGTATAACGAGGAGCTGCCTGTGGGTCTGAGCTACCATCAATATATGATTGACCAAAGAATCCTTGTCCTTCAAATACATCAGACTTAACAAATGCAGCTACAGTACCTTGAAGTCCATCTGTAGAATGAGGATGTCTTTCTGATACTTTTCCTAACAATTGTATAGTTTTTACTTTCTTACCTTTAGGATAAGAAAGTACTGAGTATAATAATCTTCTATAAGATATTTTTAATCCATCATCTATACTAGGAATATGTCTTTGAGTATTTACATATTTTCCAAATCTCAAAAACGCATCTTTAGTTATATCTGATAAAGATTTTAAATCTATTCTATTAACTGGAGTATCTTCTATATTATTTACTTTCTTTGACATCTTTTATAGCTCTATTAAATTCATTAACTGATTCAGTGTTATCTAATACCAATCTAGCTTCAGCAGTTTCAATATTATAATTACCACTTACGTCAATATAATCACATGAAGTTATATCTTTTATAAATGTTTCACTACCTACGATTAGTAATTCAATATTAGATTTATTGAATTCAATATTTTTGATATTAAAGTTCAATAATTTTATTATTTTATTATTTGAGAATAATAATGCGTCATTCCCTACAAACTTCAATCCTACTATTTTGTAGGATTGATTAAGTCTAACACTATCATAATTTGAGGTTAATATTACTTTATTATCTTCAACTTTCCAATTTGAAATCATAACTTATAAGGATTTGTTAAAATACTATTGTTACCTAACAATTCTTTTCTCTTCTCGATTCTCGATACAAGTTCCATAGCTTCATCTATTCCATCTATGGTCACTAGTATCAACTTTCTTTTCGATTCATCAAAGAATGAGTCATAAACTTCGTTCTTTGATAGCTCTCCTAAACCTTTGTAACGCAAAAATGGTTTTTTCATGTCTAATCCTGGTACTGTACCATCAGGTAATTCATCAGTAGGATAGAAATAATTTCCATTCTGGCTATATATAGGAGATTCTATTAGATAAACCATTCCAGCTTCTATTAGGAATCTGGAAAACTTGCTAATAGTGTTCAAAAGAGTACTAGCTATAATGGAACCATCAGCATCAGCATCTGTTGAAATTATAATTTTTCCATATCTAGCATATTTCCTAACTATTTCATTTCTTTCATGCTGAGTTAATATTTTTCCATTAGTTTCTTCTTGATCAATAACATTAAATGAGTCAAGACCTAAACCAATGGCTCTAAATACTCCGTTTAGTTCTTTATTATCAAGCATTTGATCAATTGACTTGTCAATAGTATTAAGAGTTCTACCTCTCAATCCCATAACACCATGATATAATGAATTCTTTCTACCAGATTTTAATGATCCAGCTGCACTATTACCCTCGGTAAGGAACAACTCACATTTTAATCTATCAGATTTTCCTGCAGTTGCATCACTAAGTTTATCAGGAAGATTCATTTTTGATTTTGATGAATTTCCTTCGTTTTTATTTATACAGGTATTTTTTACCTTATCCATAGTACTTATACTAACCATAGAATCAGCATAAGCATTTAATTTATTTATATGACTTAACCAATAATCAGGATCAGTCTTAAATATTTTCAATATATCTTTAGTAACTTCCTCAAAATCTGATGATTTTACTTTTACTATTGATTTACAATTTTCTTTAGTTTGAGAACTAAATACTACTTCTTCACATAATACTACTAAGAATAATTTTAATCCATTAAATATATAGTTATGACTAATTCCATATTTCTGAATTAAAGCATCTTTATAACAAGTTTCAAATATCTGAATATGATGACCTGTATTTACACATAATGAATTAATACTACCTTCAGTATTTCTACTTCCTAAATTAGGATCTACTTCAAATGTAGCATATAATTTCACTTCTTTGTTCTTACTAGTATCTTTAGGAACGATAGTCCTAATTATTTCATACTTATAAGGAGTAAATTCATCAACTATACTTTTATCATTAACTAATACTTCAATATTTCTTTTATAAAATTTTTTCTGTATTAACATGAAGTTCCTAAGATTAGACATAGGAATTTGAGCCCTAGTAGTATCAAATATCTCATCGTCAGGGATAAATAATACTAAAGTACTATAACCTTCAGGTATCTCTCTAGGATTTTTTATTCCTTTGAATATGTTTGATTGAATATCCTCAAGAGTTTGAGCAGTTTCCACCATCTTTACTCCTCTAGAATATTCCAATCTATAGTAAAGATTTTTCTTACTTCTAGGACCTTTTGACTCCCATAAAGATTTTACCTCAGGAATTGATTTGTCATAATTATCCTCAGTTATCCTCGATAATAATATATATCTACTGGATAAAGCGTTAGTAGCTACTGATCCTACTCCATTTTGACCTGACCTAGCCTTTCCGCTGACTTCAAATTTACTACCTGCATTTAATGTAGCAATAGCTAATTCAGCTTGAGTTTTATTAGGATCAGTTCCATAAGTAATAGGTAATCCTCTACCATTATCAAATACTACGTGGTATCCATTAAAATTATTATGTATGAACCCTTTATTACAATAATCACATGAATAAGCTTCGTCAGTGAAATTATCAACAATTTCCCTGAATATAACATTCGGATTATTAGTATCTCCTACATACATTCCATGCCTTAGTCTGATATGTTCATTCCAAGGCAATGCTTTAATTTCTATTTCTTTTTCTTCAGACATAAATATTTATATTAATATATGTTATTTAATCTATTATTTAAATTATTGTTAAAGACTGATAACTCAGTTATTATTATTTCTCTTACTCTGTTTCTAATCATTGAACCTACAATATTATTAATTTCAGGAATTAATAGACTAGTTATTCTAGGAATACTCTCTTCTATTACAGATTTTATTAATTCTTTAGTTATACTCAAATCTTCAGTTTTAGATAACATAAATTCATTAATAGCTAATTCTGCACTTTTCTTAACTCCTGATTCTAATGATCTATATACATCATTAAGATTTTTATCAGAAGTTAATCTAGTCATAACTTTTTCTATGAATCTATCTTTTAGACATTCATAGAAATTATCATCCAAATCTACTTTGTTTGATGATTCTATTATTCCTAATCTGTAATCTAAATTATTTATTAATTCTCTAATAGATTCTATATCACCATTTATTTTTATACCATTAGTTGATGCACTATAATTATTCATCTTCAGAGTCTTCTAAATAATAAAACAAAATCCATTTATATTCTACATAATTAATGGATACTACTCCACTATTATTAATATTTACGAACTCTTTTAGTTCTTCAATACTGTTAAAATTCTTACTTTTTAATACTTTCATAAATTTATTATTTTAACATTTAAATGA
>OCHS01000002.1_pt1 | contig 27509 bp, 1 predicted proteins | sample 1538491 | NCBI WGS metagenome assembly OCHS01 (sample SAMN04571700, study PRJEB22368) | human gut metagenome | biome: human gut; material: stool | host: Homo sapiens | place: Luxembourg | collected 2012-10-05 | reverse complement strand
GCAGGTGACTGGAGTTCAGACGTGTGCTCTTCCGATCTAAAATGTGCAAAAAGCACAATTCAAAATAAAAACCAAAGCAGAAAATTAGTCATTTTATTCAACTAAATTGCTGAAATCTAAGGAATATGGCTTATGAAGATGACTGACACAAAAATAATGGTGTCACGTGACAGGAGGAATTGAAATGTATCGACAAATCAGTATATGGAAGCGTGTCATTTATGGCATGCTGGCAGCCGTAATGGTGCTGACTTCGTGCAATTGGGGAACGATTTTTGCGGCGGCAGCAGCGTTGGGAAATTCCGGCACATTTCAGGTTGGTTTCGGAGCCGTTACCTCAAACGGTGCAACGCTGACGCCGGAAACCAATGACGGTGTCGGCAGCTTCTACATGATCCAGAAGCAGCAACAAACACTGCTGACTGTGAATATTGTCCCAAATTTTTCCACAGGCTATGTTCGCAGGCAGAATCTGGAACTGACGCTGCCGTATTTGTATTGGGACGACAACGGCGTTTTGGTACAGGTGAACAGCTTGGAGGAAATTCCTTTTGCCAAACAGCAGGCAGGGGAGTATATCGGCATGGAAGCAAAGCTGAACGACAAGAGCACTTTCGGCAATGCGACAACAGTCTATGATGCAAGCGGAGCGGAAGTGAAAAACAACAGTTATGTCCGCGGAAAAATCACTCTGAAAAATGCCTATGATCCCCTTAGCGGAAACTGTACGCCGAAGTTTGACATGCAGTTTTACACGGCGAGCAATGCGGTAAGCATTCCGGAAAATGCTGCGGCAACACTGGAAATGAAATTTTCCTATGACGGGCTGTATGATTCCGGCAATACGCCGATCGGCGGCGAGTGGTCAACCGATGAACTGGACACCAGCACCAAAATCCAGCGTACGGTTACATTTGTCAACTCCAACTTGGAGTGGAGCACGAAAATTGAAAGCGTTCCTACTGTGCAGCTGAATAATGCCAGCACTGACAAAAGTCAGGCTGTCATGTGGCAGAAGTATAACTACATGGTGTACGAAGTCACAGTGCAGAATGATTCAGAAGAACTGGACAGTACAATTGATAACTATCTGATCACATTGCAGGCACAGTACAATGCGGACAAGATGCGGAGCGTTCTGGACGAAGATCTTCTCTGCTGGGAAAAGGAAGATCCGGACACGCAGAACAAAGATTTTTCGGCTGATTTTTACCAGCATCATGAGTTTATCGGAAAGCCCAATGCGGGCGGCATTCTGGTCTATGATGTCACCGATACACCGGACTGGAAAACCCAGTGGGATCTGGAACATTTTTCGAATATCCCTGCGGAAACTATCCCATATGGCTATTCCGGTACAGGTACGATTATTCTGCAAAAGGAAGTATCGGACAAGTCCCATACCCTGTATTCCGAGAAGAAAGCAAAAGAACTGAACCAGAGTGATCCTAATGAAAAGCATTATTTTGCCAGAAAATACATGGTTGCGATCCCATATCCGAATAACTTTAACAGCAGCACCGGATTTGAAAACACTTCCGGACTGACCACAACAATTTCATTCGGCGGCGGCAGCAACATTCACTGGTCGAAACAGGATTCAGATTCTACTAACTTCACTCCGCACACATGGGAGAATTTTACTCACCACAAGTATGTCAAGGACGCAGACGGCAACGAAGTGACAGACAAGACAGTGGGTATCGGTGCAGTAGATGAATACTATCTGGACGGGTTTCACAGTATCGGTAACGTTCCGGTATTCAACGCGATCTCGACAGACCACGTGCCGGAGGATTTCGACTTACGGGAAATTCAGATCTGCCTGAAAAATGACACGGTGCATTATCCGGACATTCAGCTGAAAGACTGGTTCAAGGTAGACGGAACAGACATCAACCAGTTTATCCGGTTTGGCTTTACCGATGCAAACGGCGATGTGGTCTATAAGACTGCCGGCGAACTGGGGCTGCATCTGGAACAGGATACCGATGCCGGCGTGACAGAAGAAAAGAACTGGACACTGGAAATCGGCGACGTGCTGACCAACCAGACTGGTCTGACATTCTGTAACGAGGTAGAATTTGTATTTCGGGAGGAGATCCCACGCTATACCGAGTTCAACGGTTTGATTACCATGCGTGGTGCATTTCCGCACCTGTGGACATATGACAACAAGATCGACACCTCTTACGAAGTGCACTATTACCAGCCGCCGACGGCATCGGAGGACGGCGAGGGCAAGTGGGTTTCGGAGCCGAAAGAAGTCACACAGGCAAATGCTGTTATCCGCACAGAAAAGGCGGAACCGGCACTGACCGGCGTAGGCGTTTATGAAGATGTGATCGGTGATCTGGTGCAGAAAAACAATCCGCAGACGGTTTCCCTGAATGACGATACCGCGGCGGCTCGTTTTGTGATTTCCAACGACAGCATTTCCGAGATCAGTCCGGCAACATTGGACATCACCGGTCTGTATCCCGATGAGGATTACACTGCCGGCGGACTGGTCGCCTCGAAAATCCTGCTCAGTGAGAACCTGCTGAAGAAGGCAAAGATCGAGAAGATCGTACTGCACGGCAAGGTGGTAAACAGAGAAACACTGGTCGATTCGGATATTACGCTGGACGATCTGGAGAATTACGGTACTGATGAAAACGGCAATGTGGTAATTGCAAAGTCTGCGTGGAACACACTGACCTATCTCACTGGCATGACTGTGTATTTTCAGCGTATCAGCGACAGCATTCCGCTTGCCGATGCAGCAGATGACGGGAACTGCTATGTGCAGATTCACGGAACGCCTACCACAGAAAGGGACATCACTCCGCATGGCGTGCTGAAAACGGCATACAGCTTCGGCGAACATGACCAGACCGCGTTGGATCAAACGGTGGAGGATACCGTCACACTGAACGTGTCCAAGGTGCTGCCGGAGCTGAAAGCGAGCGTACATGCGATTCGCAAGGACGGCACAGAAGCCTCTGCGGTGCAGTCTGTCCGGTATGATAAAAACGGAATAGCGTATCCCGTTTATCCGACACTGGCTGTGCCGAACCGCAGCGAAACGGAACAGACGTGGTATCAGTTCCTGCTGACCAACAATTCCCGTTCTACCAGTTCTCATGCACTGCTGCAAGTTAATATGGACAGTGTCGGCAATGAACCGACAGACTGTCTGAAAGACATAGAGGGCTTTGACACCCGAAAAATCGTCCTGAACGGCATCGGCGATGGACGGGCGGCTGCCATCGAAAAAATTGAACTTTTCGACTGGAATAATACAACTTATACCGCAGACACCGAGGCAAATATTGTGCCCAGTCTGACGGTCGGTTCTGATGCCCTGACCGCAGATGCAGACGGCAATGTTACGTATACCGTTCCGGATACCATTCAGCGTCTGCGGAGCGTGCGGATCATTTTCTCACGCATCTACGGAAATACAGATCTGGACAATCTCAAGGAGATGAATCTGAAGCTGTACGGCTCGACAGATTGGGTTGGTGATCTGAAAGCATCGGCGAGATTCGAGGTAATTGGCAGCATCAACGAGGCATCTAAGACGTCTTCGAAGGCGACTATGCAGGTGGCAAAGACCAACCTTGTCATTACGCCCTCTGCCAATCGTCCGGAAACGAACCAGACCAGCAACAAGAGCCTGACAGTGCCGAATAAGGCAAATGATCTGTACTACGGTTTCTTGCTGGAGAACAAAGAAACTTCTGACTGCTATTCCAAGGCGGGGAAGTCGCTGATTTCTGTTGATCTCCAGAGCGTAGGCGTAAAAACGGAAAAGGACAATGCGAAAATCGTAAAGGGCTATCTGTCGGACAAGGTGACGATTTCCTCCAACTATGCCAAGAGCGGCAAAATCGAAAGCATTAAGCTGACAGCATTCCTACCGGAGGGTGTTTCCGGTCCTGCACAGGTAAAGACCATTTCTCTGGAAGAACTGGAAAAGCATAAGAATGCGGCAGGGGAACTGGAAGTAGATCTGTCCGATTGGAAAGCACAGGGCGTATACCTTGCAAATATCGAAATCGCCTATGCCGATCTGGAACGCGACCTTTCTGCGGAGAAGGGCAATGCACCGGAACTGCGTATCTACGGCACAAGTGACTGGTTTGATGACCTGACTGCGAAAATGACGGTGACACCGCAGCATGAACTGATGCAAAATCAGGCAAAATCCGCATCTGTGGCATTCCATGTAGACCGCCCGGGGCTCAGCGTCAACACCCATATTTACTATAACGATCAGAAAGAATCCACACGTGCGGCATCGGGCAACACGGACGGAAATGAAACCATTTTCGGCGTTCCGTATGACCGTGACTTTCTGCTGCGTGCGGAATTTGCCAATGAAACCATCTCGGTACTGGACGATACCCAGATCATTGCCAAGGTTCCCTATGAAAAGCAGGGAGAAGCACGAACTGGTTTCCATACCACGGAACTGCGAATTTATCAGGATCTGATCGATCAGTTCGGCAAATTTGACAATATCATTCTGACTGGTAAAGATGCGGACGATCAGGAGAAAACCGTAACCCTGCTGCCGAAAACAGACGAAGCCGGAAAGGTTACCGGTTTTTATACGGAAGATGCACCGGATACCATTTATACATATACAGACGGTGCACTGACATTTACCAGAGATACAGACACGCGGCTGTTCCCAGCGTTCGGCATCGAGAACCTGACACAGGTGGAACTGAACGGCAGACTGGTAAAGCTGGTGGACAAATCCGCATCGGAAAAGCGGTATATTGAATTTGACGGCTATGACGATTCGCTGTTCGGAAAGACCGATACGCTGGAAGTGGAAACACACAACTATCTGGACGGCTTTCGGGAATCCAAGGGCTATATCACAGAAGCATACGATAAGGACAAGTATATTGTAACGAAGAAAGACACCACGGCGATCTATGTCTCCAAGATGTATTTTGACACCACTGTTATGGCATTCTATAAAGATGCCAGTGCCGGAGATAAGAAGTACACAGCAGCAGCCAGTGCCGTGGAACATTTGCGAAAGAAGTATGCCCAGCCCACAGAAAATATGACGACTTGCTCCTGGAGAAGCGATAAGCATATACACGGCGCAGACGGTTATCTGTTCTCTGAAAAAGAGAAGTGGGGAGATAGTGCGGATAACTCCGAGTTGGAGATCGGCTATAAATCCATCGGTTCTTTCGCTGTGGACTTCCGCCAGTATCTGAACACAGGGAACAATCTGCCCAAGGCAAAGCCGACCCTTGCCGGACAGGAACACCAGTCGTATGACTATGTGCGCAATGCATCTTTGAATACGGCGGCAACTGTGAATATTACATTAGACCTGCCGTCGAACACATTCGATGCGTACTATCTGAAAATTGACCCCCGTGCCAAAGACTATGTTCAGTCGGTTACAGCAATCTATGCAGACGGTACCAAGCGTACCTGTTCCGGACAGGAAATTCTCTATGAAGCCAACGAGAGCAATGCAGACGGAAGCTTTGCACGGCTGAATCTGCTGGGCAGCGATGCGGACATGTTCTCCGCGGACGATGCCAACTATTATAAGAAGCCGGAGAGCTATAACGGAAAGAAGCCGGAAAATCCGGTGACACAGGTCGTTGTGACCATTGACATCAACCGGTATCAGACTGTCAACAATGACGGCAAAACGGCAAAGTCGCCGGACTACGGCACATGGTATGACCAGACGAATTCCTCCACACAGGGAATGTTTGAAGTTACCGGACGTTTCTACCGCATGGACGAGGCGATTGCCACAGCACACGCTGATGTGACTGTGGGCAAAACCACCAATGGCAGAAGTAAGGTGCGGACAGATTCCGGTGCGGACAAGGAAAAGTCAGATTGGTCCTTCACAGACAAGTATTATGCCTGGACCAGTCACTATGATTATTATCGTTGTGGACACTATTGGACCTATGAGATATTCGACTATACTGCAAAGCATTTGCAGTCCAGCACGCGTGTGCATATTGTCAACGATGAGGACAATGTACAAAAGGGTGTCGGCGAAACACCCGGAACGGCAGAAAACCGCAATGCGGAATTTGGAAAGGACAACAGTTTTGCAATCCGGTTTTATCGGAAGGGCAACACCAAAGAAAGCACTATTCCCACATCTTGCGTCAACCCGACTTGGGACGGTGTAGGTCGCGTTGCACCGAATAACAATGTTTACCATTGGGTAATGAACAGCCCGTACTCCCGTACCGACCAGTATGACTGGGTGAATAAGCTGTCCTTCACGGACAAGGTTGTGCTGTCCGACAGCCTGCCGCAGATCCGGCCGGATGATGACTACGAATACAAGGGCTTTCTGACTACCGGACTTCAGATCAAGAAAGAGATCTATCAGTATTTCCGAAATGACGACAGCATTGTGTTCACCATAAATGCGAAGAACACGAACAATGACGTTGTCGGAACGGCACAGACCATTTCTGTTCCGGTGTCTGAACTGAAACAGATGTACGGCGAAACCGATGACTGGAACATTTATTTCGAGTACACACCGAAACAGCAGGACAACACAGATAACGGGGACAATGCAGGCGGCAGCACCGAGGGAAACGCAGACGATGCGGACACCGGAGCAAACCAGCCACAGATCGAACCGACCTATACCGTAAAACAGGACGGCGGAAAATATGTTGTGGTTCTGGGCGAAGATACTTTTGTGACAGACTACAGCATGACTATGTATGATATTCCGGGTACAGGGGACTATTCTGCGGAACTGACCGACAAGGAAAAGGCAGATTATCACAATACCAATACATGGGATATTCTGGTGCAGGGCAAGCCGTATGCGATCAACAAGACAGACGAAGACATGTACGGAAAGAACACTGCTCGAACCAGTGTTTCCACAGATTATGAACCGGACAAGGAAATCTACAAGCAGTCGGACAATGCGATAATCATGGGCTACCTGATCGATTTTCGGGCAGGGTATCAGCTGCAAACGGAGAATGGCAACGTATCGGAAAAGCTGTACTATGATTACAGCCAGAGCGATAACAACACACCGAACCGCGGCTTGTTCCGCGTGAAGCTGTTCAATCAGGACAAGCAGAATGCGACCGGGCAGGAGGCGGCTGCACGTATTGACAGTGCGGCTACCACCAACACCATGGACAGCCGCTACCGGCTGGAGCATATCTACCTGCCGAAATTCCTTTTGGACGACAACTGGTTCGGCGTGGCAAATCTGACACTCCAAGTGGGCAGCACGAACGTTCCGGTGAACGTGGTAAAAGGCTCCGGCGTAGACGGTATGGCAGACGGCATCTATGTGGTGCATGTCAGCACAACGGAAACCGTACAGGGCGAGGAAGTCTATACCATTGATGTGGAACAGATTCTGCGGCAGCTGTATCAGGCAGATTCCGGCGTTCTCGGAACCTATACCAATACGACTAATCAGAAAACCTATGTCAAGGCATATGTCAACAGCTTCCAGCTGGACTTCAAGGCGAAAAAGGCAGACCGAAATGACAGCAGTACTGTGCTGTGTGATGGGGAATACCTGTCGGCGGATCATACCGAGAACACCAGTGCATTCCTGTACGACGGCGTTTATGTCGACCGGACACCGGACGATTTCACCGGTGACGAGTGGAACGCCAATTCCACGCCGACCTTTGGAAAGGCTCCCAACAGCTATTCGGAGCAGATAACCACCAACCAGCTTTCGGCAGTCTTTACCTCCATTGACCCCAATGCCAATACCTATATTTATAAGAATACGGACGGTTCTGCAAAGGGCAGCAAGAAAGAGGCAGACTATACAGTCAAGAATCTGACGGGTATGCTGAACGCAGAAGTCACCCGCACAAAGATGTACGATCAGGATTCCAAGACCGGAAACATCGATGAGGTGGACTATCTGCACCTGATGCCGTATGATTATGTAGAGTATACCATTCGGGTGAACACGCCGGACGATGCACTGATTCCGCTGGAACATACCACAGTGGACTTCTCTGTTCCAAAGGGACAGCGAATCGTTCGCTGGGACGTTGTAGATGCAGACGGAAAAGTGCTGACAACGGAAAATGCCGCGGAGAATATTCCGGCTGCGGATATTCACGCTGCTCTGTCAGACGGCGGCACGACGATCGAAGCGGCACAGGGTGTCAAGTATGCCCTGCTTGCAGCAGCAGAAGCAGAGCCGGCAGAAACTGCATACCGGCGGCTGGTGGCAGAACTGGGCAAGGGTGCAAAATCCGATGACCAGATCAAGCCGGGTGAAACGGTTTACCTGCGTGTGACCACACAGCTGACGGAAAACGACGGCAGCTATGATGCTGTCACTGTCGGCACACCGGATCTCAAAATTCATGCCGCCCCCAAGCACGGCTATCCGCAGTATGCGATCTATAACACCACCAGTCCAACACATCTGCCGAATGCAGACAGAAGATACTACTGGAACAAGACGACGACCGACCGTGCAGGCGTGTCTTATTACTACCGGTATACCGAGGCAGATGCAGACAAGCAGACACAGTATTATGCACACGTGCAGAACGAACTGACCTATCAGTCTGCTGCACCGGTAACGCTTTCCTATCAGGTAAACGACATCAAGCAGAATTACGACGGAAAGGGTGCCGTGCTGACAGTCAGCGACCTGTACAATGAAACCGGACACCATTGCGATACCTATACCATAGACGTTTCTTTCCTGGAAAAGCGTTCCAAGGACAGCGGCGATGTGTTCTACCGCGGCTTTGAACTGACGGAGCCCTACACAGTCCCGGAGGAAACAGACAAGTTCGGCAGAGTGGAAGTGCTCTATGCCGTTGCAGAGCCGCGTACAGATCCGCGGTTTGCAGAAGACGAAAACATTGCATTCCGGACGAACGAAAACGGTGTAAAGGTGACATGGAAGTCTTACGACTACGATGCTTCCCGCACCACCGATCAAGTCGCAACTGCGAAAATGACAGCCGCCGACCTGCCGAATGTTGTGGGCGTTCGCTGGGTGTATTACGATCTCAAGGGCTTTGATACGACCACTGCGTACAGTGGTACTTCCAAGGCAAAAGCGGCTCTGCAAAATGTGACACTGACCGGTGTCGGCAGATACCAGGATGTCACAGACGGCACTGGCGTGAAGGCAGATACCTATACCCAGTATTTCACAGCCACCAACACCTATGAGCATATTCACAGTGAAAACGAAAATGCAGTGACGGTGACTGAAAGCGGCAGCAGTGTGGCATCTGCCAAAACACCGACAGAGCACACGGCATACCTGACAGACACCAAAGTCCTGAATCCTAAGGTTTATCGGGAAAACCCCATTGCATCGTTCCACACCCAGACATTTTCTTCCGAGAGCGATGCTGCGGCAGCGTATGAGGAAAAGAAAGCACAGAAAACAAGCTATCGTCCGGGCGATACTGTTTGGCAGAAGGTAACACTGAAAAACAACCTGGCCGCACTGAGCAGCGGAAAACAGGCAGGTGAGGAGGGCAGGCTCATCAATCCGGTGATCTATGATAAGGTACCGGAATATTTTACCAAGACTTTGTACGATTCGTACGGGGTCGGCGACAGCATACCCAATTTCCACCTGCGTCTTCTGAATGCAGACGGCAGTGAAAAGGATTTAAGCAACATTGCACTGTATCTGGCAGACAAGACTGAAAGTGTAAATGGGTATGACTACGGCGGAAAGATGACCTATACAGACGGGTTCAATTCTGAAAATGCAACACAAAAGGCATTTGCAGATTTGAAACCGAACGAAAACTCCACATATCAGATTTCCTTTACAGTATACGAACTGCGGCTGCGTTACAAAGATGCTCCCGATGCGGACTTCGTTTTGCAGCCGGGAGAACAGATCGAGTTCTGCTACTCGGCGACCATTCGGGAAGAAGACCTGCCTATGGTGTATACCGCGTCTACCTATGCAAATGATGCTGCGGCATCCACAGTAGACGGAACCGGACTGCACCCGGCATATTTCCCCCGCATTGGTGAGTATTATCAGAACAGTATTTATCATAATTATTATAGTTCCTCTACGAACGGCAAACTTTATCCGATGCTGACCGGCGGATTCTCTGATACCGGAAACGTCTGGAGTAATTTCAAGCAGGTGCAGAACAGCAGTATCCAGATGGATATGGACTATCTGATGCACGATATTGGCTTCAGTGCGGATAAGAATACACAGGTGGATATGTGGGAATTTCTGGATCAGACCATTACCCACATTCCGGGTTCTTCCACCACAAGCGGCAGCATCAGCGGACAGAACAACACGCTGTTGGACGAGGATTCACAGACTGCAAAGAATATGCAGACGGTGAAATATACTGCCAATTCTACGATCGAAACGGCTGGCCAGCTCCAGCAGCTGCCCCAGACCGTGAAGTACATGGCAGGCGGTGCAAACCGAGATTGGTTCCAGCTGGCAATGGGCAAGCGGAACAAGAATCATGCAGACTGGGCAGATCTGGATTCGGCAAAGGATACACCTGTTGTGTGGAGCGAAACCCGTCTCCACCTGCAAAAGGCATGGCTTGCCACCAGTTCGGAATTTGTAACAAGCAATATCCAGTACGAAAAGACAAACGGCGACCACACGGAAAATGTGCTTTGCGATCCGAATTCCCCGTATTTTGGAACATATTCGGACTGGGAAGGATTAGACACCTATTATAATAGTGTACACACAGTAACAGACCGGTCTGGTGCAGCTGCACTGGAATATGATGAAGATGTCAAGGTACAGCTTCAGGCGTATAACTACGGTGACTGGGATCTGGACGGTGTGACATTCCTGTATACCTATGCCTATGGCATGAAGCCGGTGATGAACGCGGACGGCAGTCTGGACGTTTCTCAGATACTGGCTTATGCCAACACCGGCGACACGAAGGCAAATACATTCGCTCAGATCGATGCTGCAAATGTCACCGCAGAGATCATTCAGAAACCGGACGATCAAAATCCGCAGTATCTGGCACCGAAGGCAATGCGGGACGCAGCACAGAATGCAGATCTCACAGACGGTGCTGACGGATACTATACCGCAGACGAGTATACACCGTATGTGGTAAAGATCACAGTGAAACAGCCGCTGAAAAAGTGGTATGGCAGAGGCAGTGATTTCGGGTATATCACACGGGTGACACTTCCGGCGAGAGTATACACCAATACGGCAAGCGGCACCTGGTATGACCGTGTGCTCACACAGCCCTATGTGGCAGAGGGCAGCCAGAATCACCTGTATTACCAGATCTATGACATCGACCACTGGGACGGTTCCACCAAGGTGCTGACAAAGCACAACCAGCTGTACGGCATGGACTATCTCTGGAGTCCGCTGTATTGGTACGGCTATACCGGTGACGGGCAGCTTGGAAGCCTGAAATACCTGGCATCTTCTCCGAATATGCCCTCTGTCAACGGTTACAATATCCAGAACAAGGAAGTCGTAGCAGACGGCAGCGGCTATCGCTTTACCAGCAATGACAGCATCGACCGTTACAGCAGCGGTAAGACCATGTTCTACGCGGAAACCGGCACCAGAGCCGTGCTGCGGAAACCTCTGGTACGCAGCTGGACAACCATCAGCGAAACGATCGGCAGCAATGAAACCGAGATGTACGGCAAAAATGTGGAGCAGTACTACACCGAAACACAGGGTGAAGTCAACTGGATCAATGTTCATGTGGAGAACAATTATTACTGGGACCAGTACGGCTACAGCGGCAGTGTCGGCATACGCGGCTATAACCATGAAAAGACGCTGCACAGCTATGGCACAGACGGCGGGCAAAAGGGTTCGCTTTCTCTGCCAGTCATCACGAATATTCTGCCATATGGTATCGTTCCGGTTGCGGCAGACGGCTCTCGCTATACCACGGACAACACCAAGAATGACAAGCCTCTGAACTGGGAACTGTACGACAAAAATGCCACTACCAATCTGGCAGATCAGAAGGCACTCTATGATACCGAGGTCTATTATGATGCGTCTACCAAGCGTTATGTGGTGCAGATCTTTGCCAAGGAGGAGAATGATACCGAAAAGGCAATGACCGCAGCGGAACTGGCAGAAAAGCGGGAAAAGGACGCTGCGATTCGGAATGGCAGTCTGTACAATTTCTGCATCAAGACCTTTACTTATGCAGAGCCGGACGATGTGATCAACGGCGTGGAAGACGAAGACTTGCTGGAAAATTACCTGAACAACTATTCCTATGTTTCCAGCAGAGTGAACGCGTACCAGTTTATCACGGACAACGACATTTCCGGAAATTTATACAAGGTATGCTCACCGGTAAATCTGAGAGCAGCTGTAAACGCTTATGATACGTATGATTACCGGAGTGCAGACAAGCGAAAGGACGCAGTTGCAGCAACCGATACGGAAGTACTGATGCAATACTACAGCGAGAGAGTGTACTATGATTCCTCTCAGGATACGCTGCCCATGCGTCCGGATACAGACAAGGACGGACTTTCGACCACCAATCCGGATCCTTACGTTCTGCTGACCCATAAGTACGAAAACGGTACCTATATGCTGGGCAGCATGAGCCGGTACGCCGAGAGCGATCCCATGGAAATGGACGAGTACCGAAAGGACAAGCCGCTGTCGGAGGAAATTCGTTCCGCACTGAACCGCGATGTGACACTGCGTGACAACAGCAGTGATATGCTTTTCCAGGATATTACTTCTGCCAATGTGATGCAGGATTCCGGCGTTGTGAATACGCTGAAGATCCGCACGCAGACTCCGTCTTTAAAGGCGGAGAACATGGTAGCTGCTGAAAAGACCGAAGAAGGCGAAAAGGGCTTTGCCGGAAACAAGGAAGATCTGGACGAAGTGAAAACCCGTCAGAAGTATCAGAACAACGGGGAAAACTTTGACTACAGTGATATTCTCTGGTACAGTGCCAAGGTTTCCAGCCAGTCGGAGGCAGACTATCGTTACCGCGGAAGCATCTTCCACGCTAAAATGGTTGTCACATTCCAGCTGCCGGAAAATGTACGGTACTGGGACGAGGACAATCTGCTGGACGACTACTATCTGGAATACACCGATAAGTCGGGGAAAAAGCAGACATTTACCATGAAAGAGGCAAAGGCTGCCGGCTGGGGCATTGAGCTGACACAGCGGTACTTTGCCGGAGATGTTGCACCGGCAGAAAATACGGCGGACGGACTGACACGGGCAGATTCTGCCACAAAGCGTGGCGGTGAAACGCTGGTATTCGAGATCACCACGCCGAAAGATGACGGCTTCGACTGCACAAATGACAACACCTATGTGGCAGGCTGTCATCCGGCGGGCTATTTCAACGGCACGCTGAACTTTAAAATCAAGACACGAATCGACAATCTGGAACTGCCGGCGGATACGGACAGCAGCTGGGAGGATTATTATGCCAAGGTCTATGCAACGTTCGAACAGACAGACGGCAAGTTCGCCATTACAAAGGACGGTCTGTTTGCAGAACGTGATGCAGACGGCAAGTACTACACCCGCGGCGGCTGCCTGATGCCGAAGCAGGACAAGAACGGCTATGTCTACAACGACTACGGCAATATTGTCTATGAAAAGAAACAGCGGCAGGAAGTGCCGGCAAGTGACATTGTATATGATACCTATGATTTCAACTTCACCGGACAGACTATGGAGGGCATGCAGCTGCAAAATGCGGTGCGGGTGAAGGATACCAATAGTACAAAGAACAATGCCATTCCGGAGATCGAACCCTTTGACGGCGTTGTGCCGGGTGAGATCTATCTGACCGCTTCTTCTGCGAAAGTTGCTGTTACTGCACCGAAAACCACGGTGCGTGCAGATCTGAACTATGAGCGTGTGCGTGTCAACGACCCGAACTCCTCTATTGTCATTGCGGAAGACCCGCATATTAAGCAGGTTTATAAAACTGTCAGCTATGTCGATCAGGTGTCTAACGATACCGCATCGGTAAACGAATTCGTGGTCAACTACAATCTGGCAAACTACGCAACGCTGCGTGGTACCACGAAGGTGGCACCGGTCAACAAACCGGGCGTGCTGCCTCACGTTTCAGAGCTGGTTTATCCGAATGTAACGGAAATTTCTACCGGTAACTGGGCGATTCCGTCAGCAGATGCACTGGAAACCGAGTATGCCGCAGACCGGCAGCTGGTTCATGACATTCTGGAAAAGCACCTGAAAGTGTATCCGTATGTGCTGATCAGCACGAACCCTGCCAATGAAGAAGCATTCCTTGCACCGGAAACGGAGCAGGACGACGGCATTTATTCAAATGCCTATGCCAACAACGACAAGGGAACCAGCTGGTGGGTACGCATCGGCGAAGAACAGGGCTATGCACTGGACGCAAACCAGACGATTTCACTGGAAGCCAGCAACCTGCGTTTTGACAGCACCAACGAAACGCTGAAGCAGCAGATCACAAACGACAGCATCAATTTGCACAAATCGATTCGTCAGGTGCGTTGGGTGATTCGGACAGAGGGCTTTACGGAAACGATTTCCGGAACTCAGATTCAGCTGACCAACGCAGAGGCACCCCGATATTTTCCGGTGCCGAAGGGATTGTATGTGAATGCAGATGCAGACGACACCACAGAGGGCAGACAGGACCGCAACGATGTGGACAAGTATCACTATGGTCTGGAACCCCTGAGCGAAAGCATCAAGGGAAACAGTCCCCATGTGGCATTTACCACTGCACCGAATGACCCGTCTATCTCCAATTCTGTACACAACAACCATTTCGCCAGCGTGATCCTGCGTAGCGATGACTTCAAGTATGCGGTTTCCGGTGATGAGTCCAGAGTGGGCTTCTATCTGGATCCGCAGCTGCCGTGGCTGGGTATCGATATTGATGCCAAGTATTTCAGCGGTGCTGCAAACAAGGAATACAAATGGGATCCCAACACCAGCGGTATTTCCAGCGGCACCGGCAAGATGCTGAAATATACAGTGACTTATAAGAATCTTAGTCAGGAACTGCTGAACACAAGTACGTATAACCGGAAAAATGCAGAGGCAGACAAGCTGTCTGATCCTACGGTTTCTCTGGCACTGCCGTATCTGGAATCGCTCTCTGCGGACGCATTCCAGTATGTGCAGTATCAGGACGATTCCAACGGCAGCATTGACGGCTATTTCGTCGGCGATCACTACACCAGCACTGCGGAAAAGAACAGCGACAATCAAGTGGTAACGCCTGCGAAGAATCTGGACGATGTGACACCGCAGTGGACATGGCATATTGAAAACGAAAAGGGCGAATTTGTTTCCCTGAAAGACAACGGTGATGTTTCACTGGCAAATGTAGAGGTGGAAGAACTCCCGTATGCAGACGTGACAAACACCGAAGTCGCTATGGACACGCAGAAGAACCCCAACCCCTACTTTGTGACAAAGCCGATCTCCACCAATGTACTGAACCGGAAGATCGTCAACTTCAAGTTCTCCGGAACTCTGGAGCCGGGACAGCGTATTGTGGTAGAACTCATGGTGCCGCTGGACATCAGCAACAGTAACATCGTTTCTGCGGAACTGATGCAGGCAAAGGCATATGGTTTTAAAAACGGTTCTTTCCGGCCGTATATTCCGGACAAGCAGGGAAAAGTCAAGATCGTTGCCTATGAAGTAGACAGCCATGATGTCAACGACAACAAAAGCAGCGGCGATATGACACTGACGATCACATCACAGGCAATCACCCTGCTTTCGATCGATAATGTCACACAAATGAAAACAGCCACTTCCGATCTGGATTCCGTAAAGGCGGCAATTCCGGTTCGGGTACAGGAGGGCGGCAATTATTCCTATTCTGCTTCCATGCAGAACAGTTCAGATTCGGATACCGAGTATAAGACGCTGCTGTTTTATGATGTGCTGCCGTATGTGGATGACACCAAGGCAACAGATTCGGAAGCTAAACGTAACTCGAAATGGAACGGTTATCTGATTCCGGATTCCGTGCAGCTGAAGCAGGTATCCACCAGCGGTACAGTAAATCTGAATCCGTCTATGTACACCGTCTGGGTCGGACCGATCATCAAGAAGAACGGCAGCTATGTGCTGCAGGATGTCAGCATCCTCCCGAAGCCGGCAGATGATCTGATGGATACCGAGAAAAACAATTTCTACCGGAGTCTGTATCAAGATGTAAACGGAAAGAATTCGTATTTTGTCAAGCTGTCTGAACTGATCGGCGATCACGAAGCCGGCAGGATCTCTGATGCCGAATACGATCGGCTGGTACGGGGGATCCGTGCAATCTGGGCACAGATGAATAATGCCGACACCAGACTGAACAAAAAGAACCGTATGGAACTCTACTATGAGATGCATGCACCGCTGAATCTGCCGAAGTATGTTGGTACACCTACAACTGAGGACGAGAATGAAAGTGCAGCATCTGCGGAGAGCATTCGCAAGCAGGTAGAGGGTGTGACACAATGGAACACCTTTGCTTCCGGCTATGATTCTGCAAGTGCGATCGGCAAGAACTATCAGCTCTTTGAAAACACACAGGCCGGTGCCTATATTTCTGCCCCCAGCGGAAAGGGCTATATCGGCAGCTATGTCTGGAGCGACCTCAACTATGACGCTCAGTGTAACGAAGCAGAATATGAGATGTCTGCCAACGGACGGCTGCTGCCTACCGGCAAATGGACGACCGATATTGACTTTGACGGAAAGCCGGACGATCCGGGTATCAATGGCGTAAAGGTGGAACTGCTGACGAAGAAGGGCTATTCCGTCAACGTCAACGGTGAGGCAGTGATTGCCGATCCGGATCCTGACAGTAACCCGAATCCGGAAAAGACACGTTATGTTGTCATTGACGAGGAAACTGGTCAGCCGAAAACCATTGTAGAAAACAACATCAATTCCTATCAGTATACGTTTGACGGACCGGTGACTTATACCACCGAAAGCGACTATTACGGAAATCAGGGCTACTTCATGCTGTCGAATCTGACACCGGGAGATTACCGGCTGCGGTATACACTGCCGCAGGGATACGACCAGTACTCGGTTACAACACGGGAACTGGGACAGACTGGCACAGCACTGAAAGTATACCGTGACGGAAATGTCGTTTATACCGGCATTCGCACAGAAGATGACCATACGGCAGTTGCCAACGAAATTGCCAACAAAAAGGCTTCGTCCGGACAGCTGATCGTACAGACGGCACCGATTCATGTAGATGCGGTGGAAGAAGATCTGACAAAGCATCAGGCATATGACACCGCCATGACTTCCTATATGCTGGGTGTTTCCAGAGGATACACTTACGGCGGCTGGGCATGGGTCGATGAAACAGACAACAACGGCACCATCGAAAGCGACGGCATCATGCAGGAAACCGAACAGAAGCTGAAAGATGTGACGGTGGAAATGCACGAAGTCGATGCAGACGGCAACATCGCATCGGAAATTGCGGTAGACGGTGACGGAAATCCGGCAGTCGTCCGCACCAGTGATGAAGGCTATTATCAGTTCCGTCTGTATCCGAACAAGAACTATGTGGCAGTGGCAAGGTATGACGGAACTTCCGGTGTTCCCTATAAGCCGTCACCCTTTATGCTGTATGATGATCCGCTGAAAAAGGATAATGACAATGACTTGATGAAGGTAGCAGGCAGCTTCCGCACAAGCCCGTTCCTGACGAGCGTTCCTTATGATGAAAATCATAAACCGCTGTATGAAGACGACGGACAGACATTCCAGATCAACAAGAGTGTTTCTCTGGGATTTGTGAATGGTTCCCGCGGCTTTGTCGGACAGTGGATCTGGGATGACGCCAACTACAACGGCATCCGGGATACCTATGAAAAGGGTATCGGCAATGTGACGGTTACCCTGCGGTCATTCTATTACGATGTGAACACGAAGAAATGGGAGTACATTACCAACGGAGACCGAGACATTCAGACGGCGGAATCCGGCGCATATGTATTCCAGAATGTTTCCAGCTATTATGAGAAGGACGGAAAGAGATATCTGGCAGGCTATCGGCTGTACGTCGATCCGGATAAGAATGCCGATCTGTACCGGAAGTATGCGATCACCAAGTATAAGCAGTATCCAAACAGCCGCTCTGCGGAAAACAGTGATCTGCAGTATACCGGCGAGATGCAGTACTACCTCATTGGCGATGACTGGTTTGAGTATGATGCAGACGGCAATGTTACAGCAACCTATCACAACTATGATAAAGAAGACGACATCATTATCATTGCCGGAGAAACGAAAAACCAGAACAGCAACGTCATCGACTATAAGAACACCCATTATGATACCGGCGAAGCACAGCGTCTGCTGGACTACAGCGGCGGCTTTACGGAGATTCAGACTTCTGAAGTAACCGGTTATCTGTGGGAGGACAACGGCAGGAATGCAGCCGGAGAATATCAGGAGGCATTCGACTATGACGGTATCCGCAATACCGTGACCGATGTGGACGGCACGACTCAATTCTATGAAAAGGGAATTGCCGGAGCGACTGTTCAGCTGGAACAGTATGTGCTGCAAAACGGCAAATATGTTCCGGTAACAAGCGGAAACCGTACTGTGAAAACTGATGAAGACGGCAAGTACACATTCTCCGGTGTTTCCACATATGCGGAAATCAATGGGAAAAAGGTGCTGGCACATTATCGTCTGAAGCTGCTGCCATTGCCCAGCGGCATGGAAAACTATGCTGTTACCCGCTATCGGCAGAACGGCGATGCGGAAACCCAAGTGGTGGACAGCCATCTGATCTCGCAGAACGGACAGCACGGAGCAGGATATACAGATTATGATATCGTGTCCTATCTGACCTCTCCGGCTGACGGTGATTATTTCATCACTGCAAAGAAGTCCCAGCCGGAAACAGAAGCAGGCATTGACGGAAACACCTATTTTGAACCGTACATTCTCTATGATGATGCGGCAGTGCACGACGGAAATCATGATTACGCCTACGATTACATCAAGGCAAAGGATTATGACGGCTATGACGGCGGTCTGAAAGCATTTGAAACCGCCTCTGTCAGCGGCGTGGTCTGGGAGGATACCAACTATAATGGTATTCAGGACGACGGCGAAGCAGCATATCATAACAGCAAAAATCCGGCAGTTGTAAACTTGCAGCAGTATTTCTATCGCGGCGACAAATGGGTGCCGGAAAATGCAGTATTCCAGACACACGAAACCAAAACAGACGGAACCTACACGTTCAGCAATCTTCCCACCTATGTGGAAAAGAACGGCGTAAGGTATCTGGCAGGCTATCAGGTTGTTCTGAAAACAATGCCGAAAGATTATGCGGCAACGAAGTACTGGAATGATGCAGATCCGTCAAAGGTTTACAGCAAACTGTATGTGACCGATGCCGATGGTGTCGAGGACAGCCAGCGGACAGGTGACCTGCCGGTTACTGTGCTGCAAGGCAATCACGAAATGCTGATTCCGGCACGGGAGGCAAAGGCAGGCACACAGTCCAACGATGCAGAACCGTATACGGATTACAACTGGGCATATGTCTGCGGCACGAACATCAAAAATATTGACACGCCGAATACTGCACAGCAGAAGTACTATGATCTGGTAACAGCAAGAGATTATGAAAATCTGAATGCCGGTCTGAAAAAACGCAACATTGCGGCAGTAACGGGCAGGATCTGGGAAGATACGGATTACAACGGCATTTTGAACAGCGGTGAAAAGGGCAAGAGCGGCGTTTCTGTCACTCTGGAACAGTATCGCTATGATGCTGCCGTAAAGCAGTTTGTTCACATGAACAATGACATGACTGTGAAAACTGATGCCAAAGGCGTATATCAGTTTGCCAAGGTGCCGACCCACTTTGTGGTTGACGGCACAGATCAGCTGGCATATTACCGCATTCGTGCGGCTGTGCCGGCGGGATATGCGGTGACACGGTATCGTCAGGCAACAGATGACACGAAAACAGACAGCGACTGGATCGCAGAAACGAATTATCTGACTGCACCGGACAATGGAGATTACTTCCTGACAGCACAGCCGGCACAAGGCAACGCTCCTTATAATCTGACTGATGCTGTCACAAACAAGGAATACGATTCCATATTGAATGCAAACGTGACTGACATTTATAACGGCGGTCTGAAAGCGTTCGAAACCGGAAAGATTCAGGGCGTGGTTTGGTTCGACAAGAATTACAGCGGCTTGCAGGAAACCGGTGAAACGGCAATGGCGACACAGCAGACGGTCTATCTGGATCAGTATTATCTGGACGATACCGGAAGCTGGAAGCTGCATCAGACATTCTCCGCAAAGACTGCGGCAAACACAGGAGTATATCAGTTCTCCAAGCAGCCGACGTTTGTAACGGTTGACGGAAAGATGTATCTGGCAGGCTATCGTCTGCGGTTGAATGCGGTGCCGGACGGTTATGCTGTGACAAAGTATCAGGTGCTGGATCCCACAGGAAGCTGCATCAACAGTGACCTACTGGCAGCATCTCAGGAAACGAATGCAGATCAGACCGTGGACTTCAACCAGCCGGACGAGTATATCTTGCTGGCAAAGAAGGCTGTTCACGGTGCACCCGGAAGCAAGGAGTCAGGATTCCACGAATACTACGTGCGGAAGTACGACAATGTCGATTATGATATTGTTACCGCAAGAGATTCTGACGGCGTATACAACGGCGGACTGAAATCCATACAGACTGCGGCAATGGACGGACGAATCTGGAACGACCTCAATTATGACGGCACAATGGATTTTAGCGAAAGCGGCTGCGGCAATCTCAATTTGACACTGTATCAGTATTATCTGGACGGAACGACCTGGAAAAAGACTGCGGCGACTATGACAGCAGTGACCAACAGCAACGGTCTGTATCATTTTGAAGGTATTCCCACTTATGCGGAAGTCGGCGGCAAGCGGTATCTGGCTGGGTATCAGCTGCACTTAGATGCACTGCCGGACGGCAATGCAGTTACTGTACTTGCCAACGACAACAAGCTGCACTGGAAGAACGGCGAACTCACTCTCATGGGCGAGCAGGAATATCTGATCGTTGCAGCAGAGGCACAGTCGTTTACCGGAGAGCATACCGGAAACACACCGCAGTACAACACGTATTACGACCGCACTTATAGTGCAGTTCCGAATACGGATACGATCTACGACATCACAGAAAGCCGTGACAGCAAGAACGAGTACCATGGCGGCGTTCGGGCGTTCCAGACAACGTCTGTCAGCGGACGAATCTGGAATGATGCCGATTATGACGGCGGCATGGCGGCGGAAGAAGCTGGCATGGAAGGCTTGTCGATGACGCTGGAGCAGTATTACTGGGACGGCACCACATGGCTGCCGACAGCACAGCAAAATTACACTGCAACTGTAAACACCGACAGCAACGGGGACTATCATTTCGAAAATGTTCCCACATTTGTGGAGATCGGCGGCGAGCGGTATCTGGCTGGCTATCGGCTGAAGCTGGACGCACTGCCGAAGGGCGCTGACGGTAAGATCACCTACGGCATTACCAAGGCAGGCGGCGACAGCAAATTCCAAAGACTTGAAAACCCGTATCAGAGCGAGGACCTCTATCTGACAGCACCGGATCAGTATCTGATTCTGGCTGCTGAGGCAAAGACAGAAACCGATTCGACATACCGAAAGCACTACAACGGCAGTGACTATGACATTGCAGATGCCGCAACCCAGACAGACTGGAACGGCGGTTTGAAGCAGGTCGAAAAGGCACAGATCGTTGGACGTGTCTGGGACGATGCGAATTACAACGGCTTGCAGGATACCGGCGAGGGAAATGTTTCTGATGTGAAGATCACACTGGAACAGTATTACCGTGATGCAGACGGCAGCTATCATTCTACCGGAAGCACATGGAAGGCATCTTCTGACACAAACGGCGAGTACCGGTTTGACAATGTGGATACGTTCTGTAATGCAAACGGCGAAACCTACCTCTGCTATTATCAGCTGAAAATGACAGGCGAAGTGCCGGACAATTACACTATTACCTGGTACCGGCAGGGCGATGATCCCGCAAGGGACAGCGATCTGGATGCGGAGAGCCGTTATCTGACAAAAGACACCTATTTTGTTTGTGCAGCTGCGGATACAGACAGCACGGATTATGCAGTGGACGGCAGAGATATTCTCCGAAAGGAAGATGTTTCCGGTTATGATGCCGGCTTTAAACAGTTGGCAGTAGGGGACATCTCCGGACGGATCTGGATCGACCACAACTATGACGGCATGCAGGACGAAGCAGATGATGCGGCGAATACCGCAGAGGACAAGGCGGCAATTGCAAATGTTACCGTCAAGGCAATACAGTATTATTATGACGGCAGCCAGTGGCAGCCGAACGACACGGCGTATACAGCCAGCACAAGCACAGATGCAGACGGCAAATACACACTGGCGAATCTGCCCACCTGGGTGAGAATCAACAATATGGATTTTGCCGCAGGCTATCAGCTCTGTCTGGAAAATCTCCGCGGCAATTATCTGGCGACACAGTATCGTGTGGGAACTGACCGTACCAAGGACAGCGACCTCCGACTGGACAGCACATATCTGACGAGTGCGAACGAATACATTGTTCCGGCGGCAAATGCGTATAACGATGCCAACGGAAACCAGAATGGTGCTTCTGTACGGGAAGTTCCGGACAGCAACGGTACCATGTACGAAGTAGACCTTGCATGCGGCAAGAATACCGGACATTATGATGCCGGACTCAAGCAGCAGGACAAGGGCGTGATTCGCGGTACCATTTGGAACGATGCGAACTATGACGGTTTGTATAATTCCAACGAAGTGCCGGTGGCAACTTCGGTTCGTGTGATACTGACCCGTGAGATCTATGAAAACGGAAACTGGATACCGGATACTGCATTTGGTGAGGTTTCTGAAATTGTGGATCACGGCGAGTATCAGTTTACGGATCTGGACGTTCACGTGCCGGCAGACCTGTCAGATGACAGCACTTCTGGCAACAAGGATTGCATCTATGGCTATCAGATCCGGCTGGATCTGGCAACTGTGCCGGATACCTATGCGGTGACCAAGCAGTATGCGGAATCGGAGCAGGCTCTGGAAAACAGTTTCCTGAATCCCCGTGACGGCAGTCTGCTGGCAAAGGACGAGTCGCACATCATTTTGGCGGCGAAGGCAACTGATGCAGATCGGGAGCATACTGTTACCATTGCAGGTACCACATATGCACCGGCAAATCTGGCGAAATCTGTCGCACCGCACAACGGCGGTCTGACTGCAATCGAAACTGCGTCCATTGAAAGCTACATCTGGAATGACGAGAACTACAACGGCATACAGGACGAAAACGAAGTGGGCGTTGCAACCGCAACGGTCAAGCTGACACGGAAATATTATGATGATTCTGATAAGACGTGGAAGCAGGACGACAGCTTTGCATTGGTTGCAGAGGGTGCACCGGTAGCGACAAGCACACCGGTAGCAACGGGAACGCCTGTGGCAACAGGTACACCGGTAGCGACGGCAACACCTGTGGCAACCAGCACACCGACAGCCTCCGCATCTGGCGGCTATTACCGATTTGACAACCTGCCTACATTTGTGGAACGGAACGGCGAGCGTTATCTTGCCGGCTATCAGTTACAGCTTTGCGAGATGCCGAAGGGCTACGCAGCGACCAAGTTCCGAATCGGAGAGGATACAGCCAAGGACAGCGATCTGTTTGCGGATACGTTACATCTGTATGAAGATGCAGACGAAGTGATTATACTGGCAGAAGCGTCCAGCGGCAACGACTTCTACGACAGGAATGTGGGGGACAATGCCTATGACATTGTCAAGGCAAAGGACAACACGGACTATGACGGCGGCTTGACTGCAATCGAAACTGCGTCCATTGAAAGCTACATCTGGAATGACGAGAATTACAACGGCATACAGGACGAAAACGAAGTGGGCGTTGCAACCGCAACGGTCAAGCTGACACGGAAATATTATGATGATTCTGATAAGACGTGGAAGCAGGACGACAGCTTTGCATTGGTTGCAGAGGGTGCACCGGTAGCAACGGGAACGCCTGTGGCAACAGGTACACCGGTAGCAACGGGAACGCCTGTGGCAACTGGAACACCGGTAGCGACGGCAACACCTGTGGCAACCGGCACACCGACAGCCTCCGCATCTGGCGGCTATTACCGATTTGACAACCTGCCTACATTTGTGGAACGGAACGGCGAGCGTTATCTTGCCGGCTATCAGTTACAGCTTTGCGAGATGCCGAAGGGCTACGCAGCGACCAAGTTCCGAATCGGAGAGGATACAGCCAAGGACAGCGATCTGTTTGCGGATACGTTACATCTGTATGAAGATGCAGACGAAGTGATTATACTGGCAGAAGCGTCCAGCGGCAACGACTTCTACGACAGGAATGTGGGGGACAATGCCTATGACATTGTCAAGGCAAAGGACAACACGGACTATGACGGCGGCTTGACTGCAATCGAAACTGCGTCCATTGAAAGCTACATCTGGAATGACGAGAATTACAACGGCATACAGGACGAAAACGAAGTGGGCGTTGCAACCGCAACGGTCAAGCTGACACGGAAATATTATGATGATTCTGATAAGACGTGGAAGCAGGACGACAGCTTTGCATTGGTTGCAGAGGGTGCACCGGTAGCAACGGGAACGCCTGTGGCAACAGGTACACCGGTAGCAACGGGAACGCCTGTGGCAACTGGAACACCGGTAGCGACGGCAACACCTGTGGCAACCGGCACACCGACAGCCTCCGCATCTGGCGGCTATTACCGATTTGACAACCTGCCTACATTTGTGGAACGGAACGGCGAGCGTTATCTTGCCGGCTATCAGTTACAGCTTTGCGAGATGCCGAAGGGCTACGCAGCGACCAAGTTCCGAATCGGAGAGGATACAGCCAAGGACAGCGATCTGTTTGCGGATACGTTACATCTGTATGAAGATGCAGACGAAGTGATTATACTGGCAGAAGCGTCCAGCGGCAACGACTTCTACGACAGGAATGTGGGGGACAATGCCTATGACATTGTCAAGGCAAAGGACAACACGGACTATGACGGCGGCTTGACTGCAATCGAAACTGCGTCCATTGAAAGCTACATCTGGAATGACGAGAATTACAACGGCATACAGGACGAAAACGAAGTGGGCGTTGCAACCGCAACGGTCAAGCTGACACGAAGCTATTACGACAGCCGCGATACCACTTGGAAACTGGACGACAGCTTTGTGCTGGTGGCAACTGGCACACCAGTCGCAACGGCAACACCAGTCGCAACGGCAACACCTGTGGCAACTGGCACGCCAACGGCAACCGCATCTGGCGGACACTACCGCTTTGACAATCTGCCGACCTACATAGAAAAGGACGGTCAGAGATATTTAGTGGGGTATCAGATGCAGCTTTGTGAGATGCCGGAAGGATATGCTGCAACGAAATATCATGTGGCTGCCGACAGCGACAAGGATAGCGATCTGATCGCCGGCACACTGGATCTGCAGGAGCCGGATACATTCCTAATCCTGGCGAAAGCATTCAGCGGAAATACACCGTATTGCTGTCAGGTTCGCGGCGTGGACTATGACATTGTAAAGGCGGCAGATGTCACCGGATATGACGGCGGCATTGTGCAGAAGGATTCTCATGTATCGATCTCCGGTATTGTCTGGGACGATGCAGACCGAGATCATCAGATCAGCGACGGCGAATCCGGTATCGCCAATGTGAAGATCATACTCCGGCAGTATTATCGCCGCAACGGAAAGTGGGAACTGCTGCCTGAAGCAAAACAAGTTGCCTATACCAATGCAGACGGACAATATCGTTTCGACGACTTGCCGCTGTCTGTGACGGTGGACGGTGTCACATATCTGGCAGGATACCGCCTGTGGATCGATTCGATTCCGGCAGGATACAATGCGGAAGAATATGCTGACATATCGTCGGGCAGTGTGGAGATTCGTGCAGAGGAACGCACGTTGGACGGCTGTATGATTCTGGGAATTCCAGAAGAAAAGGGCGTCACGTCCGGAACTTGTCTGGAAGGATTCAACATCGCCAAGGGCGAGGATATGGCTTTTCTGAATGTCTTTCTGAATCGTGATCCGGAAGAATCTACGGAAACAACAACGGCTACAGATCTTGTTACGACAACAACCGAAACCGCAGTTTCTACGGAATCGACGACACAGACCAGTACTTCGGCATCTGCGGAAACTACCTCTGTGGAAAGCAGTACCACGGAAACCAGTACAGCAACAACACAAACTACAGCAAGCACTACAGAATCCAGTACAGCAACAACACGGACTACGGCAAGCACTACGAAAACCAGCACCACAACAGCACGGACTACAGCAAGCACTACAAAAACCAGCACCACAACAACACAGACTACAGCGAAAACGCAGTCGTCTCATACTACTGCAACCACACGTACGCATACTACAGCTACGAAACAAACCACCAGCAGCGTTACAACCTCGAAACAGACTACCCACAGCACATCACACACAACAACAGCGAAAGTCACCGCATCACCGGCAACACATACGATTGCAAAAACAACCACGCACACGACACATACCACCAGTCACAGAACGACGGCCGGCACAACCAGTATCACTACCCAGAGAACATCTGTGACGACTTCCCGAACCACGGGAACGACCCACACGACAGCTACTGTAACGACTACTGGCAGCACGTCAGTCACTACTTCCGCAATACACCGCACGACATCTTCGACAACACAGCATACTACAGCAACGGTGACACTCTCCAGTGCAGGTCCGACCAGCGTGACAACTACGACACATACCACCAGTACCCAGACAACGCCGAAACAAACTACGGTATCTCAGACGAATACCACGTCTGTAGCACCGACCAGCCGCACCACTTCTGCGACAGTTCCCACGACTGGAACCACCAGCACGGGAACGACAGACAGCAGTGCATCGACTGGAACACAGACCACACACCACAGCACGCATACCACGACACAAACTACTACAGTTACTGAAACAACGGTGAACAGCACTTGTGAAACATCGAGTGCTTCCACCAGCATTCGACAGACCACATTGCGGAAAAATCACGTGAGCGGGGACACTGTCACGACTACCACAACAGTTGCAAACAGAGAGCATGCGGCAGGTCATCACACGCAGACGACGACAACGGCGGCAGATGTTTCTGCACAGACCTCTGGAACAAAGCGGATACCGCTTCCGCGGCAGCAAAACATTTCGGGAACGCCGAAAACCGGAGATACCACACTGCACATCACCATTTTGATCGCAGCCTGCGGATTCTCACTGCTTCTGGCAATCCTGACAAAGCGGCGTAAAAAGTAACTGCATGCTCAGATGGCTCTGGGCGGCATCAGAAAGATCGGAAGAGCGT
>OCHS01000001.1_pt1 | contig 30191 bp, 27 predicted proteins | sample 1538491 | NCBI WGS metagenome assembly OCHS01 (sample SAMN04571700, study PRJEB22368) | human gut metagenome | biome: human gut; material: stool | host: Homo sapiens | place: Luxembourg | collected 2012-10-05 | reverse complement strand
ATCTATTGACAACACAAAAAATTGATTTTTTAAATTTTGGTTATTCACAGATTATAACGAGCAAGCAGATAGGGGACAGGCTCATTTATTCCGGTTCAGAAATACAGCATATCCCCGTCGATAAGCGTATAATCATCTATATGATCAAAGGAAAAACCTCCTGTACAAACGAAACCCACACCGGAAACCTATATTCCTTTGATATTATCAAATATCATCTGGAAATCAGTGCTGAAAAGTATTGCGAGTTTTGATATTACTTTTCAATAACATACCGTCTGCTTTTCTTTTCACCGATAGGCACTAAAGCTTCCGCCTTGACCATTTTCTCAAAAATCTTTTTGACACTTGAATCTTTCAGACCTAACAAATCGCAAGCCTCTTTATTTGATATGCTTCCGTTTCGCTTGATATAGTCAATGATCATGTCTTCACGTTTATCGGTATTTTATCGGTATTGTCAGATGATTTATCGGTATTTATCGGCGGTTTATCGGCGGTTGCAATACCTGATAACGGCACCTCGACCTTGAATACATCGTCCTCAAAAAGAACAGGCTCGCTGTCCGAGTATATTTTCGTGTACTTATAAAGATTTCGCACATCTGAACCCAGCTCGTCTGCTCTGCCTATATTATTGAAGAAACGTGCAATAAGCGGATTTTTCGGATATGGAGAAGTAGTGTCGAGTATACGCCCATAATGATAGGTCTTGTTTGCATTCTCGGTAAGTATCCTGCCTTTTTCGACAATGACCTTTGCAGGATACGGACTTGTATATTCACGGTGCATCAGGATATTGCTTACTATCTCACGAGCAATAATGCTGCGTATGCTTACACGCTGAGTGCCTTCAAGATAAAATTTGTCATCTACATGACGGCAGATAAAATCGGTCAATCGGTCGAAGCTCACCGTTATCGGCAACGCCCATAAGAATATGACCGCCGAAACGATTTGAGAAAGAGCACACGGTAGGATAAACTTCACCTGCGATCTCATTCTTGCATTCCTTGAATTCTATTGTTACACCTTCACCTTGTGATATAAGGTCAAGTATGTTTTCTTTGGTCATGGTTTTGCTCCTGATTTTCAATTGTATTTTTGGTTTCTGATAGCTTGTTGTAGTAGTTAATTATAGGTCTTCAATTGCAATCTTTTAAATTCAACTAATGATTTAATATATTGATTAGTGCTTCTGCAACCGTCAAAGCTTCCTCCTTGGTATTATCCACTCCAAAGCTGATACGAATGGTTCCGTTTGCATATTCCGTCGGAACTTTTATTGACTCAATAACGTGTGATACCTGTGTGTTCACGGAGTCACAAGCTGAGCCTGTTGATATACATATTCCTTTCAAATCAAGTCTATGCAACAGCATTTCACCATCAGCACCACGAATAGAAATATTGACATTTCCCGGCAGACGATTATGTCCGCCATTTTTGATATAATCAATGCCGGACAGCAATAGACGAGTCAAGAAAGTTGCTTCAAGTTCTTTAAGTGCCGCTGTTGTCTCTGTCATTCGGTCAACATTTTTCTTCAAAGCTGCAGCCATGCCTACTATTCCCGCAACGTTTTCTGTGCCTGCACGCATATTGCGTTCTTGACTTCCGCCTGAAATATATGAGGCAATGCTTGTCCCTTTGCGGATATACAAAAAACCGATACCTTTGGGACCGTTAAATTTATGAGCAGAAGCCGAGAGCATATCAAAGCCTAGTTCCGTCACATTGATCGGAACATGACCTACCGCCTGCACCGCATCAGTGTGGAACAGTGCGCCGTGTTCGTGTGCAATCTTACAAAGCTCTTTTATAGGCTGAATGGTTCCTATTTCATTGTTTGCAAGCATGACCGATACAAGAAAAGTATTATCAGTGACGACCTGAGACAGTTTCTCCGGAGTTATATAGCCCTCGTTTGTAGGGAATATATATGCAACGGGATATCCTTGACGTTCGATTGCTTCACAAGCCCGCAATATTGCATGGTGCTCAAAAGCGGAGGTTATCGTCGCTCTTTTATTCTCATTAAGCAAAGCCGATCCGCGAATAGCCCAGTTGTCGCTTTCAGAGCCTCCCGATGTAAAGAAGATCTCATCCGATGCTGCGCCAATGCAGGAAGCAATGATCTCCCGAGCCTCCTGCAAAGCCTTCTTGGGCTTACGAGCAAAAGAATACGGTTGTGAAGCATTGCCAAATTCATTCAGAAGATATGGTTTCATTGCTTCAAAGGCATCGGTATCAAGTTGGGTTGTTGCGGCATTGTCGGCATATATCATTTGGTTCACCTGTTTTAAAGGAATTCTTTTCATTATAATCCCCTTGTTTTGATATCGGGAACAACTTTTCCGGCTTCTTTAGGATCAGCGAGTCCCATTTGTTCACGAATAATACTACGCATTTTTAATGCCGGTTGCAGGCAATAAGTATCGAAATCTTCAAGACTTATATCTTTTGAACTCTCTGCATGAGGGAATATCAGCTTAGTAAATGCAGTACATATTTTTCTTATAGCATCTGTATCACGGGTATCTGCTTTTGGTGGAACATCAAGCATATCTACAACTATACTGCGATATGTTGTATTATTTCTCAGTTCATGGAGAATTGACGAAAAATACTCGGAATTAAGAGCCCAACCATTTGCTTTCATATCATCATTCATTCGGGGAAGCTCCCAACCCTTTATAAAACCGTGAAGTCGGTCAAGAAAAGGTGATCTATGAAAAGGGAAAGGTAATTCCTCAAACATAAAAGTATGCTCATTCATGCTGTTTCCGGAAATATTGCCAAGAAATACAATAGCAGCATCAACATTAACAAGATGTCCATCATCTGCTTTGAAACTTCCATTTTCCATTATCTGCTGAAGGGAAGAGTGCATTTCAGTATCCTTCATATAATCTGCTTCGCGTATTTCATCAAGCGCAACATAATCCTTATATGCAACAACGCCTTCTTTTTTATTTGTCTTGTTGTAAATAAGCTGTGCACGAGTAGATTTTCCTGATACAAGCCAACCAAATCGACTAATCTGTCCAAACAGATAAGACTTTCCTGTTCCCGGAGGAGCAAGCTCTATGATATTTAAGCTTTTCTCTACAAACGGTAAAAGCCTCTGTAGAAAAGTCAACCTTTGCTCACGGCTCTCAAAGCCATCAGCATTATAATCTGCAGCTGATATAAGGACATCAATCCATTCTTCGGTTGTAAACTCTCTTCTGCCTTCTTTATAATCTTCAAGATCAACTGAGTATGGACAAAATGGTTTGTAATCTGTCATCTTTATGAAACCATTGGATTTTTTTTTTGAAAAATCTTGCATCCAGGTGAGTTCAATTATGCCCCAGTTTTCACTTTCTTTAAGAAGAGTGTTTTGCCATTTTTCCACGACCTGTTTCTCAACTATTCCGCCGGCACCTGATTTTATATCTCCAAAATCAGGCATCTCAAATAAAGTATCACCGGTCTTTATATCTACTGAAACACGTATCTTCGTAAGAATTACTACAGTCTCGCCATTTGTGAGTTGAAACTTCATCCGTTCAAAATCATCCTTGCTTGGAACGTACCTTTTTATATAATGGGATACTCTATCAAGGTCTACATTTCCATCATCATCAGAAAATTTCATTACGATCCAATCTCGCATGAAAGAGGGCATTTTTAGATCTTTAAAGAAACCGGCACGCTGAGGGTTCTTCAAAACAACCATATCTGCAAATACGTCTCTAAGTTTTTCCTCTACCATAAGAAATCCTCTCCTCAAAGGAATAGTGTACATCCTTGTTCCTTAAACTCTTTTATTTTTATGATCAAATCTTCTTTCTCACAGCCAAAATAATCAGCCATACAGGTGATACAATAGTATTCTTCCGTATCGATATCGATCAGCTTTTGTGAGAGTGCCACTTCATCTTTCTTGAGTGCTTTACCACATTCACAACAAACTTTTTTCTTCATATCGGCAAATCACCTTCTCCGCCACCAAGTGCAGGCTTGATAGTTATATCAGGCATAGTTACAATTTTATTGTTTGCATACACCTGAACGCTATATGTACCTTTCCCGATTCCTCTAAACATAATATTCCAAATTTTCTTATCAGAAGCACAAACAGTTTCTCCGTCTATTCCTGCAATCCTTACTTGCAACTGATTCACAGGCTTATTAAAATTGATCTGTAATTTTACCTTCTTCATAGAGATCTTTACAGTATCTTTTTCCCATTCTCCCGAAAGAGGAATATCACGATTACTATCAAGAACAATTACAGGAACTAACAATTCTTCCGGTGTTGCGCCGCCATGTACTTCGCCATAAACAGCGTTATCATCATCAGCTCCTGCTGCAAATCCTGATATTTTAAAATGATCGTAATTTTCATAAACTACATAATGATTCCCATCAGCTGCTTTTACTATACGGGTATTAGGTACCGATGGTTTGCTTTGATCATCAATCAAACAATATCGCCCGTGACTGAATACCGTTCCTCCATTTGGCACAGGCATACCGTCACGATTATGAAAAAGTCTGGCAGCAAGACGACTTGTTCCATGGTCGCCTGTAATAATTATTCTGTGATACTGCTGCATTAATTCGTTGACCTTCTGATATATATTTGCTACAAAGGTCAATTGTTCTTGAACACATGAATAATAATTGTCGTCATCTATAACACCTTTATGTGCAAGCTTATCCAGCTTATCAAGTTTATCATGAGGTATAGTGGTTTTCTTCCATTCATTATCATTAAATATCGTTTCAGTAGGTAAGCGTGCCTGTCCTATAGAAACAGCTTTGATGGAAGCATCGCAATTACTCAAAAGAGACCAACGCAACAACGGCAGCCATTCTATTCCGAGAGCATCGATCCATAAAACAATAGTATCAGAATCAAAATATTCAGAGAGTATCGAATATCTTGTGTCATAAATATCTGTCTGTATTCCGTTAAAATACGTTTCCTCATCTTCAGGAAGAGTATTTTTCAGCTTATATGATTTATATTTAGCCATATAATGCTTTATTTCGTCATCAAGCGATATTTTTTCATCATCCAGGTATGCCGATAATTCTGGGTAAAGTTTTTTAAGTTTTTCAGAAGATAATGCCTGACTTGAGTCAACCCTCATCCAATTACCAAACATATTTAGGATATAGGTACGTGCTTCTATTGAGTTTCCTACTATAAAATCAAGCCTTTGTTCGTAAATCGGAATCGTATCCAGTTCTTTAAATACTCGTTTATCCGGACTTAATCCCATTATATTCATAAGTAAACGATATTCCTGAACCCAGTTCGGTTTATCCGACCAATTCTTGAATATTTCAAGCATAATGACATCAGGTATATTCTTCAAATTAGTCGTGATAGAGAAGCAGTGACACAGATAAGTATTATCAGGATGTAAATTGAACCACAATTTCACAAACATTCTATGCGATTCATCAAGAGTTTTCCATTTTCCCATAATGTCCTGACCCGAGAAAGAAGATACGTTCAGTATGCTCAATAGTGATGCATCCAAGCTTTTGCCTTTTAATGCATAGTCAAACAGAATTTTCTGCATTTCATCTGAGCAATTATCTTTCGTAAGGGCAGAAGCTCCCTTCATACTTTCCTGAATCATAGAGAGTGTGTCAGATATAACATGCACAGATATCTTATCATTTACAGTGCTGACACTTCGGTAGCGTCTTGTCAATAAAACAAATTCTGTTTTTTTCGGAACAGGATCACTCCAATACTCAAACCAATCCTGTAGACCAATTTTCAGATTTCCCTTCATAGATTCCAGCTTGGAAATATAACCCTCAAAATCTCCGGATAAAATCAGCAGCTTCATTTGCTGTACCTCATCATCGACATTGGTACAGTCATAATAGAAATCCTGTTGTCTGAGATCCGCCATTAAGTGGAGAGATTTATCAAACCATTGAGCTTCACAACCCCATAAAGGGATTATGATTCGACCGGTGCTGTCTTCAGGTGCTTGATAGCCCCAAAGACTTGCAAAACGCCTGTCATTCATCTCGCTTTTTGCAAATAAACGAAGGTATTCACCGACACCCGTCAATATGACCCATTTATCCTTATAGCTGCTGTCTTTAAGATTTTCATACTTAGGCATAACATCAGCACCTGAGAAAAGCTCCATTGTATCAACAAGATGAATATCACTGATCTTTTTCAGCTCAGACAGGAGGTCACAATATCCGCTGATGTTTTTTACCATAATAGCACGGCACGGAAATCGGGAAGGTACATTTGCCTGCTTTTCAGCTTGTAATGCTGCTACAACTTCCTGTATGGTCATGAACTTTTCCTCCTTTCATTATTCTATGAAGTTATCACAGAACTCAGGATGAGCATCTAAGAAATCGGCTACCTTATCTTTTAAAACCGATTCTTTCATATTACGCACATTATTCTTTGCACTGCTCAGCTTTTCTTTCTTTGCTTTTTCCTGAAGCATTTGCCTTAACATACGCTGTAAGTAAGTTAAATCCGAGATAGACCATGTACTCATATCGTTTCCAAGCTTGATTTTTGCTTTGGATATGATTGACAAATGCTCGGTAGCCCAAATATCCATAAATTCATCGCCAACCGTATGTAAAAACGCCGATTCTACCTTAGACTTGTCGTTCAATATCGTTGTATCACTGTTTTTCAGAGCATCAATTGCAGCTAATACGGCTGCATCTACTGTTGGTGTGTTCTTCTGAACTTCAATAACAGTTGTTATCGCCTTTTGAAGCTCTTTAGGTATGATCCACATAATTGGCGCTTCATAGACAGTACACCATTCCTTGACGTTCTTTATTCCACCAGTAACAGACTTCCAGATTTCCTGTAAATCGACCTTGTTTCTGGCAAAACTGATACGACCCATTTGACGGTCAAGTTCTTTTTCAAATTGCATTAGAGTAGCATTGCAGGACATACCTTTTAAACCGTCATAAATCGTTGAAAGTTCCTCAGAAGTATACTCTACACCCTTAGAAGTCAGAATCTCGCTTAGTACAGATTTACCATCAGTCAGACAATCTTTTGCATATTTTCCATAGTTGAGTAATAATTCAATATCCTTCTGCCGTTCATCTGCCGTCATTTGTCCGGCTCTGCCTTCTGATATTTTATGTAAAACTTGTAGCGCGGAATACCAAGACGGAGCAAGCATTTCAATTGCAGAAATTGAAATGCGAAGATAATTAAACTGATTCATCAAATCTTTTTTGGCAGCTTCAAGGCTATGATAAACCTTACCAAGAACATTTCCAACTGCCTCCAGGTAGTTATACTCACTGACAACATCTGCCAATTTTTCATTAACCTGTCCTTCTGTCCACGTATAAATAGCACCCTGCATAACTGAATGAAGCTTGTCACTAAGCTCCTGTGGCTGAATATCCAGTTTGGTTGCAATAGCTTTGAGATCAGGAGAAGCACTGAAAAGAAATGTCCTAAATGCAGCTGACATAGCATTCTTATCTTTAAATGCTGTTTCCAGATTCTTGCGGACTCTACCTCGTCCGTTCATCAACTGGAGAACATCACTCATGGCAGCTTCAACATCACCGTCCTGTGAAATAAATACCTGAATGTTGTCAATAATTTTATCCGCAGCGGTATGTAGATCCTGACTGCTCCATGTTTCATCAGGGAGATATTTCAATACCCAGAACGGAGAACCGCTTTTAGTAACTGCCTCACGGGCATTGTGATACCCCGTTGTCTGCTCAGCGACCTGTGCAACAGTCAGTCCCATTATTTTTTCCAGATATTCGCTAAAATGCTGCCACGTTACTGAACCGGCGGAAAGGTAGTCAGTTGTCATTCTGCTTTTGCACATATTCACGATCATTCTGCTGATAGTTGATTCAGCAAGGATCTGAGGAGACTGTGCGCTGTCAGTCCATGTATATTTGCTATTTTTGTAGCATGAGAAAACATACCCCAACAAAATACCGCAGGCAATGGTATCATAATATCCATATGGCGCATTTTGCAGAGTTGTCCAAAGATCACTTAGATTGACTTTACTGCCGGATTCCATTTGTTCCTTGACAAGCTTGGCAAGAGCTGCAATACAGTCCTTTGCTTTATTACCGCTGATTTCTTCCATTTCATCAATAGAAGATAATTCCAATACACCCTCATTTTGCAGAGAATTGATCACATTCTTCAACTGACTATTACTGGTTTTACGCTGAACACCTGCTGTTGGCGCACTTTCATTACAGCTCTTATAGGCTGTATTTGTAACAACAATATTTTCAGGTGCATATGGGAAAATGGCATCAAGAACATTGGAACGGATTGTTTTTCTGAGCTGTGCCATACCGTAATGATTGTTAAACACCTGGCTGCCGTTATATGCAATGATTCTTCCGCCTGAAACGACACTGCTTACCCAAGAGGTCATTATCGTAGCAGCTTCTGTTCTGTACTGATTCACAGAACCCGTTTGACCGGAAGCACTTGCCATTTCCTGCTTTGTGAGGGCTGTGAGCCATTTTGTACGATTTTCGTCTGTAAATGGATCTCTGAGCAGAGCGATGGTAAGGCGTGGCTCATTTGCTTCCTGTGCTTTGCTCTGAAGTAATGATTGAATCGATACGCCCTGTGCATCACTATTTACAGTAACAATGAGAAGACCAAGCTTATATGGGTACTTTTCCAGTTCCTTTGTGATTTCTGCCAGACGTGTATTGATAGAAAGCGTTTCTGCACAGCAGGAAACTATTTTCATACGCTTGTTCAATACATCATTTGCAGAATCTTCTTCTACACGTTTTTCAAGAGCCTGAGCAAATTCGCCATCCTTAGAGAACATTTTGTAACGATTATATTTTTTGTCATTCTCTGCAAGACGAGCCGGGAACTCATCGCTGGTTGCACCGTTGAACGGTAGCTGAAGTCTGACGTTGTCGTGTCTGTCTCTGTCTAAGATAAGGATCTTGCTGTCCTGCATTGTTTCAAGCAGATCATGAACAGAGGTTTTGTCCATAACTCCGGCAAGACAAGTTGCAAGGCATTCTTCTGTTGCGGCAATACCGTCTTTTGTTCTTTTTCCGTAATTCAATCCCTTTGTAGATGACATCAGTGCCATAAGCAACAGAGCGGTTTTGAATACTCGGAAAGCATTGTCATCGTTTTCTACGAGATTTCTGCTTTCTTCAAAATGGCGGATATATTCCGGTACCTTTGTTTCCTTCTCAGAGAAATCGCTTTCACGAGTGAAGAAATAATCCCAGAGCCAATCAGGTGTCAGCCAACACGCCTGATCGTCAGGACCGTATTTATTGATATAACCAATAAATCCAATATCAGAAGCAGACTGATCCTTCATAAAGCGGAACATTGTACGCTGTGAAGCGGCATAGTTTTCGGCAACCCTTGACAAAAGCTTTATTGTCATCGGGTGAATTGGGCAAAAATATTCTATCTTCTCACTGATATTATCATCAAGTCCTGCCATATCAGGCAGAAACGGACGAATATTCTTAATAACAGGCTTGCGTTCGTCTTTCCAGTGCTCTTCCATTCCGTTACGGATATTGATAGATCCTGAGATAAGGTCAAGGGCTGCATCCTGTGAGATGTGGAACTCGACCTGATGGAAGCGGTGGGTGATAAGCTGGTACCTGTCGGTAGTGAGGTTGGTTATCATTTCCTGAGATTTGTGGACGATAAACATCATATACAGCGGCTTTACCTTGGTAAACTCGGAAAGCTGCTGTAATATCGTAATATCATCGCTGTTCAGGATATACTCGGTAAACTCATCCCAGATGAAGAAGATACCCGACTTATCCAGATGATTATTCTCGATGACCGCACCGACCCATTTTCTGAATGTTTCAAGGCTGTCAACAAGTCCCCAGTTGAACTGACGTATTACTGCCGCCGTTCTTTGTAGTGCTTTAAGGTCAGCAGAATCAATAGCGTCCTGTAATTCTTCTACACTGCCGTAATCATCGCCAAGTGTAGTGGTGTTCAGAATATATTCCCAGTTATGGACAGGACTATGGATCTGCTCCTTTACAGCATCGGCAAGAGAGGCATCGCCATAATCTGCTTTATCACCGAATTTTTCAGCCAATGCATCACGGATTGCTTTTTCAGCTTCCATAAGCATGGCATTACCGTCACGAATCCCTGTGCAACCCGTTTTCCAGATAACAAGAAAATCCCCACCCTTGTTGCGGAATTTCATAAACCTATTCTTAAAACGTGAAAGGCGGCTTGTCTTTGAAAGATATTCTTCAATAACTTCCGGTTTTTCTTCCATAAGGTGCTTGATAAGGATAGCGGCATAGCTCTTACCTGTTCCGTAGCTGCCGTGCGCCCAGAAGGAACGGCGCATATCAACGCCCTCGTTGTTGAGAGACTGGCAGATAACTTCTACCATTTTCTCCATATCCTCACCGACAATATAGTCACGCCACAAATTGGGCTTTCTGGTGTCAGCACCAATGTCAACGACTGACTCGAAATTCGGGCTGATCTCTATATAATCGCTGTATTTTTTCAGCATAACCTTTTACCCCCCTATTCTTCCTGTGCCAGATCAATAATATCTGTGCTTGAAAAATCTTCAAGAATTATATTATCAAGATTTCCGATAAACGAAACACGGATATACTTCGGAAAAGTCACCGCAAGTCCCTGTATCTGCTCTCTGAAAGATTTTGCATCTATTCCGTAAATATCATGAGGCGAAATACCCTGTGCGTCCGGGTTAGTGTGGGCATTCAGCAACTCGGTAAATGTAAAAGACTTCCTGCCTGTATGCTCGGCGTAAAGGTAAAGCGAATACAGCAGAGCCACTGCATTAGGGTAATCCCAGCCGTCACGGAGGTAAGATTTATCAATCTGAATACCTTGCTTTAATGAGTTTCCGATTGGAGAAAATCTAAATGTAGCAAGCAAAGAACTTGTAGCATTTTTTCGTGTTGTTGGTGAATAAGTATCTCCAAGTAAAGTAACAATGTCACCTAATTCATATGAACTACCGATTTCTGTATTCAAACAGAACCATTTACAAATAATTGAGTTGTAAGCCAAATTTGCCCATATAACTGCCCATGTAAAAGGATTATAAGGACCAAATACAATCAATTTTTCTCCCAGTTCTGTTATGTGTATGGATTTATCCGTATTTGAAATCTCAATCATTTGACTATGCTGTAGCCATTTTTTCAACGAAGTATATTGCAGATTTCCAAGTTCCATTCTTGAAAAACATTCTACGCCATATTTCATGAAATGCTCAAGAAAATTTTGCTGAAAGCCAAAATTCTGATAACAATTCATTCCTTTTAAATCCATACCGTTTCCTCCTTGTGTTACAGAAAGTGATCTTGCGATCATACAGCCTTTGTCAGAAAATGAAATGCAATTTGAACAATGTACACATAATGATTCTCTTATAAAAATTATTTCGTTTTCTTTTATCGTGAAAGCACCTGTAGGACATTGCACTTCACAGGCTTTACAGCCACGACAATACGCAACTTTATTTGCTACTCCTCTTAAATGAGAAATAACATATCTATCCATTTTAGAAAATGGTTTATACGAATATGTTGTACTATTTTCATTTTTCTTTATCGTAAAAAGATAGTTAATACCGTCTATCTTTTGTATTCCTTCTTTGCCATTAAACTCGGTGATAACTCCAAGAACTTTTGATACCTCAATCCAATCTTGTAATGGTTCTTTTATTGTAAAACTAATAGCATTATTGTTAATCTGTTCTGATACACGATTTCCACCGTTTGACAAATCTCTTCCACCAGATCGTGTTTTCCAACCACCATTTTCTATATACTTTTTTTGTTCCTTCTCGGGTTTTGCGTGTGCAACATATGCTTCGATAATTGATCTTAGTTTTTTGTTTTCATGTGGATAACAAATACCTGTAATGCTATCATACCAGTCTGATGACATAGGGCAAACCATGCAGCCAACGCGAAACAATCCCAAACGATAGGCATTATTCAAAACAATACCATTTTTTAATAAATGACAATAAATCTCTGCATTATTCCATTTATGAATAGGACTTGCATTGATTTGAGAGATATTTTTTGCGCCTATACTTACTTCATCGTATTTTGCTCGTCTTGCACTTTCTTCAGCTCTAACTCCATCATAGACTACAACCTTTGCATTATAATTTCCTGTTATTTTCCTTAAAGTTAATACAGTTGGAACTGATTTATGAACAGCACAACACCATCTGATTTTTGATGCCGGTGGTCCGAACTCGTTCCATGTCTCCTCCGGTTCCATATGACATTTAGCTTCTTCAAAACGCAGCTGTGGCCAATGTTTCTTTGCTTTTTCAACTGCCGCCAGCGTGTCCGAAAGCTCCATGCCTGTGTTGCTGAATACAACGTAAAAATCTCCCGGTGCAAGCGCCTTGGCACATAAGTCAAGCAGGACAAGCGAATCCTTGCCACCTGAAAAGGCACACACAAAGGAATAGCCCTGTTTGGAATACTTCTCGTGCTGCTCCTGTATAAAACGGATCGCTTTCTGCTGTAAATTTATCATCAGCGAAGAATTTACTTCGTATAATCTTTCTGTATCAACAGGCTGTAATTTCAGCCTTTCCTCTGTCATTCTCTTAATAACAGGTTTTGTATAAAAACCGCCGCCCTGTGCTTCGGCAACAGGTACACCGTTCATAACGTATCGGCGCACACCCTCCGCCCAAAGCAGCGGTTTGTCTGTATCCTTGGGATAATCCCAAAATTCGTCCATACCGAAAAAGTCAAGTTCTTCGTGAAAGACAGGACGGATCTCTTTCTGGATCTTAGCATCTATTGTCAGACGGAAAATGCCATATTCGTCCGTCCATTCATATCCGTACAAGGCAGAATCTGCCTCCTCTCAACGTAATATCTCTTCCATATTGTCTCTCGTTCTCCACGGTCTGATACGGTGAAGAACGGTATGACAGGTCGGGCAGACAGTAATAAACTTTTCTGCCCCGTATTTTTTGCTGCCGTTCAGTTCTGCAGGGGAAATATCCAAATGTGCCTGTAAAAGCTCTCCGCAGGGCTGATAATACAACGTCGGCTTCATCTTACAGATTTCACAATGATCGGCAAGCTTTACCTTTGCACCGTCTCTTGTTTCAATAACACGGTGCAGATGCCCCAGAAGTACCCCCTCGGGGAAACCAATGTCTTCAAGGATGTTTCCGTATTCTGTGGTGAAATACTTCTCGTTTTTTCGCATTGCCTGTGCTATCTCGTGTAACTCCTCATGCCTGTTTTCAAACTCAAAGGCAATACTAAAAAACATACCACCAACATGAGAATCACGATGACCTGTTCTGAGATTTGATTGCAGCAGCTTGATCTGACGTGTTATCCCTGTAGTGTTTCTGAAATCATCGCGTCTTCCCTCGGTCGGGTGTATCGGCAGACGGTTGAGCAGAGCGCTTAGGTCAGCCATTTCTGCCGAATCTGCCGAAACCTTCTCTTGCTCTGAGGAATACAACACATCAAGGGCAAGAATGACCTCGTCCCTTGTAAAGCTTGCACTTGCCATTTCATACCTCCACGGTCACATGGTCACCGGAGGCATTCCACGCAAACCTTCCATCATTATCCAAAGCCTTGGACATATTCCAGATAAGCTCATTACCCTGAATAATGCCGGCTTCAACAAGCAGCTGACGCAGTTCCTCCGCATCAAAGCTACGTTTCTTTACTTCATTATCAATCATATGCGCTATGACCACATCGCCAAAATACTGTACAGGGCTATCCTCTGATACAAGCATTGCATGAAGAGTTTCAATAGATTGCCCTTTCATAGCTTGTATCGTTCTCGCACCAAGATCTTTACTGTAACAGCGAAGTATGCTCTGCAAAAGCAATGGTGTCCATGGTCTACGTCCTGGCAAAATCGGAAGTCGTTCTAACCATATATCAGGCAGTTCCCGAAGTATGATATGGTCGCCCAAATCATTAAACAAAGCTGCCAGCTCATTTCTGACAGTTTTCATCCAATCGTCATCAATGCGCATACTGTCAGCACACATCAGAACACCACTCTCATAATAGAAAAAGATAGGCTCATTTGGTATTTTCATCTGCGCCCGAAGGTTGCCTGTACCCACTCCGATCTGCTTTAAATATTCCTCAAGAGCATCAAAGGAGAAAACTCCGCCTTGTTCTGCAGCATAGTTTCTATAAATATCAAGGTTGCAGGATACCTTATTATCCATTCGGGAAATATGAGACTTTCCAATGAAGCAGTACTTTTTTCCATGATAGCACTCTTTGTCAAACAAATGTGAAGCAATATCATACACAGATCGTTCGTCGTTCAAGTCATTATCGGCAAGAAACATATTCATTTCTATTTTTGCGTACTCATATAGCATAGATGAAGATATATAACCACTGTTTTTCTGCATTAATTTATCAATAATTTTCTCAATCTGTTCTGCCCCGTCTTCCCAATCTATCAAGGCATCCTTGTGGTAGAGTCTCCCTTTTATTTTCACGATGTTCGTGGATTTGCCGATAGCCTGTCGAAGATCCCACATAGATGTATTAACCTTACCTTTAATTTCATCATATGTAATTCCCCGCATATCGGCTGATAAAACAAGCTGCTCCATTCTCTTGATAAACAGTTCTTCTGATGATAAAATCGATTGGCGTGATTGTTCTGTCATTTTAGGAATGGAGGTCGCTGCCGATTCATCGGTGTCATAAGTATCATCATTCATCCCAAAAGGCTTTGAAACAGGAACTGTTTCCTTCGGAACTGTCATTGTTACTTGAGCAGATGCTTCACCACATTTCTTCATAACCCATTCAACAAAGGAAACAACTTCTTCCGATGATATTACAGCTTTTATATAAGCTGAAATATTTGGCAGTTTTAAAAAAAGTGTTCCAGCTCCATCTCTATACAACGGAACAGTTCCATCAGACATTCTCATCCCCACAATCATTCGAAATTGAAGAGGGTGACGTCCGAACATATCACCGCAAAATCGAAGGAAGGTTTCCGCCGGATTATTGCCGTTATACTCATCGTTTCCGACTTTCAGTACATACGCATGAACTGCTTCGGAAGAACCTGCCGAATACAGCATTTCATTTACCCTCGAAAAAATTCTTTGACGAGTTCCGATACTATATAGGTCATATTGATTCATGAACGACCATAATTTAAGTGATTTAAGCTTCTCCAAGGTGGTAATATCATGCGAGATCAGAGTATTTCTTAAAAGCTCATATTCACTGCCCGACAAAAGAGCTTCAATTTCATTTCCAATGTGTGACTGTACGCTACCACTGGATTTGAGAGTCTGTACCTTTGTTGTTTTGCTTTCACTTTTTTCTGCTTCTGAGCCTATTTTCTCCTTGGAAGAACTATAGAACTCAAGAAGCATACGGATAGCAGCACTCAAACTATTGTGCTTTTCACTATTATACCGAACAAATTCCGGCTCAGAAAACAGTAATTGGGCTGTCGCATGGGCTTCATTGTGATCATCTGTATATAATCGAGTAGAAGATAAATTATGCTCCTCCGCATATTTTTCCGCTTTTCGTACAGAAGCAACGTATTGTTGGCAGGTGTATTCAGCTTTATGCTTTACAGTAAGCATCCAACGATAAAATGTTTCCTTATCATCACGGATATATTTCCGTTCCGGCTGAACTTGAATATGTGACGGTTGAGATTTCTGAGTGGCAGTCTGTCTACGAGTTACGGGTTGTTCTGATGTTACTTTTTTAATGTATACTAATTTTATCTCGTTTACATTAATATGGCATATTCCGGCTAATGCTTTGATTTTACCAACAATATCATTTGCACTAAGATTGGTTTCTAAATAAACAGAATACGTTATACGCTTCGGAGCAACCATGTCACTTATATGATGACGATATACAAAATCCTTTCGCCCGGAAGACCCGGTACTAAAATTCATTCCGATGTACCTCTGCATCTCATTCTTATACTCTGCTAAAAGCCATGTAACTAATTTAACATAGAGGTCTGTCCAGCTGTCTAAAGCGAGAAATTTCACTTCATTGTATTGAAAAGACACAGGTTTAGTATATGATAAGCTTGAAGTATTGATAAAATCAACCATAAAGTTAGTATTTTCAGAAACTACAGAAGCTTCTGTCATTTTCTGAACAGGTACAACGGATCTTGTGGATTTATCATAGATGATACGAGGGTCAGATGAAGCAGGATTGGTATACTCATACTGTATTATAAGTCTTTTTGCTGGCACATTTGCCGATTCAAGAGTTGCTTTAATTCTTTTAATGATTCCCTTTGCAGATAAATTAGTTTCGAGAAACAAATCATTCGCAATTCTGATTGGTCTTGACATCTTTTTTACATCAGAAAGATCGCCTAAATCAATGTTTTTTTCTAAAGAAGATGCTTTGCTTAATTGGAGGGATTTTCCTATAAATCTTTCGAGAATATGACCATATTCCTTATAGAACACTTGCATAAATTTAACATAAAAGTCTGCCCAAGACTTCAGATCATCTACCTTCTTATTATAATATGTAAACGAAACAGGTTTAGTGGAATCATTTGCAACATAATCTTCTTCAAAATTGAATGTCTTTATCACAGTATTTGATGACGATTTTGGGGTTGATTTCTGAATTGCCGGTTCGTTCGAGTTAGTTATCTTATATTTCTCTGTATGAATAAATTCCCGTAAGAGCTTGAAGCCTTGCTTGATATTAAACGAATAACTTGAAACATCAGCAAACGCCTTATCAGATTTAACTCTTTGTTCGATTTTATTAATCTTTTCATCTGTAAGATTCTCATACAGCAATTCATTTCCTTTTGAAATCAAAATCTCCTCGATTTTTTCAAAACACCAATATATATCCCCCGCAATTCTGGGTTTCTTTTCTGTTATATACTTGAGGAAAGCTTGTTTATTATAATTATCAATCATTTATACTTCCCCCCTAAAAAACTCAAAAAATAAATGAGGTATCTCTGCTCGTTAAAGCATAATATACCTTATAACATTATATCATGTTTGTTTGAAAATGTCAATAAACAAAGCCTAAATTCTAGAAAAATCAAAATCAAGCATATAGCACAAGATGTTTGCTTTGTTCTGTTGTTTTTTAATTTGAATTATTCCAATATGACCGCTGAGCCGGTGTCATAATGCCCGATCTTGTTGCAGGCTGCCTGCAATTCATCGTGACCTGACTTACGGAATATCGCACCGCAAACACCTCCTCCTGCCCACAAGCCGTCATTTGCAGCGTTTACGATAGCATAGGTATCAAGTTTTGTTATGCCGATCTTTTGATAGTTATTTTTCTCATATTGTTCGTCACTTTCTTGTCTTAATCCTGATAGTCCTCCCAATAATCTTCTGCGTCCTCGTAATCGTAAAAATCATCGTAGTTGTCGTAGTAAAAATCATCGGGATCGTCATAGTCGCCCGCATCATACGGGTCTGATTTTTTCATAGTAGTAGTCCTTTTTGCAGTCACTTTTGTTGTAGTCAAAGCAGTTGACCTTGTGGTTGTTGTATATGTATATGAGGTCGTCGGAGTGGAATATTTCCACGAAGAAACAGACCTATTGTCATGCAAAGCACAGTAATCGTCACGGTGTTCAACGGTATTGTCGCAGCCCGGCTTCGCACATTTTGGCTGAAAAGCACTGATAATCGCAGCGATCACAAACAACACAATCACTGCACCGATTATCCCGCCAAGAACAGAACCGCTGTTCTTTTTGCTGTAGGAGCCGCTGTATGATGAAGTGTCGTTGTCCTCGGTTGAAATTTTGTATGCCATATAATCGTCAAGCATTTCTTTGCTGCTGTTGTATTTTTCAAGACTCATGGTAACACCCCGCAATCGTAAGAATACTTATCATTAACTTTATTATACCATTAATCGACATCAATGTCAATTATCAGCAGCACGTATTTTTGTACATTTAGCCGCTGTTATCTATTAACTCACCCACGATGAACTCTTTGGTATTAACGTTCCTCCCCTCATACTTAACCAGCACCCCATGCCCGTCGTCTTCCAGCTTGAACAGCATATCAAAACACTCATCTTCCGTGTAGACAATAGCAATAGAAGTAAATCCATCTGCAAAAGTTCCTTTAATTGTCAAGCTCATTTTGTATCCTCCTCATCAATCGTTATCATAAATCACATCAACGGCAAAATTCTCCCGCAGCAGTTTGAACAGCCTTTTTTCCTCACCTGCTGTTGCAAGGCTGTCAACTCTCAACTTAAAAAAATTCCTTGCCTTTACATTATCGTCATTGGTATATCCGTTGAGCTTTATTATTCCGTGAAACTTAGAAGTCAGCGTTATAAACGGCTCGGGCTTATTAGGATCATAATAGAAATCCCTACTGCCGTTTTTATACTTTTTGTAGTCAATCCTGTGATAACAGCCCCTTGCATGGCTGCCGCCGTTGCATTGTAATTCGACTCTTGCGGCAAAACCAAGGTTAGACAAGCTGTGCTGTCTCAGAAGTATAATCTGACCGACATTATCTTTTGTGGGCTTAGCACCGTTTACCGTATAGCCATCAGCCGCTGCATCAGCAACGAACTGTTCCTTAACAGCATCGTTTTCAAGGTAAATGACAATCTTGCCAGGGAGAGTCTCCCAAAGATTTCCGAGCGTTCTGTTTTTAATGTTATTCATGATAATACCTCCGTTAACTCGAATTTTCCGTTGCTTACTTCTTATATCGTTATCTATTCTATCCTCTCAACCTAGTACAATTATCAATTATGTCTACTCAAACCAGTGCACTTATTTATAATGATTGACATGTTCTTCCAAACGCAAAAACACACTTTAGTTCGAGTAGACAGATTGAATGTGATTGGGCAAATCCTGTAATATCAAGGCTTATGCTCTCGACATTAACACTACCGTCTCCACATGGCTCGTCTGGATACGCTGGATTTCTTTGATATTTTTCCGATTACGGGAATATATCATCAGCCTATTTCACAGTTTTACCGTTTACGGGAATATGTCTATGTTACTCTCGTACTACAATATTTGATAGTCTTCTATTGCTCCTATCGGACAAGCCATTCTCTTATCAAATAATACAATATTTTTCCCAACTGGACACACTGTGCTACCATAAACAATACCCGAATAACCTAAAGAAATGTAGTATTGAGCAATTGTTTGAAATGGTGCATATGCAATTGCTCTATTATTTGTCGCGTCAAGTGGTACAAATATTTGTTCTGACAATAACTTTGTATAGGTATATACGCACCAACGAGTAAGCAACTCTTCAAACTCTTTTTTATTGATACTCATTTTGGGAACAAAACCTAACGCTTTCGCAATTTTAACGCCTTTTTTAACTTGTTTTTGTCCATATTCTTCTAAAGATGCATTCAATTCTGCATAAGAAATATCATCGGAAATGGTTAAATTAACCAATTTATAATCAGCATACTTAGCATCAAATTGAAAATGACAGAATCCGAATCTACTTCCTGTTTTAACTCGACATTCAGCTTGTGCGCACTCGTGTATATCGCGATCATTACCGATTGCCAAATAAAGCCACTCAACTCCAGGAGGACTAAAACGATTATCTTCTTTAATGTACTCTTCTTTAGGAAGGAAACGTTCATAATTTGGAACTTCGTTCCTCTTTAATATAGTTCCTCTACCAATTAGTTCGCTTTTTAAATCCTTAATTGCAATCGTTTTGTGTTCAATGCCGGAGTTTTTATTGAATAAATCATCATATACTTTTAAAAACGTTTGCTGCTTAGCCTTATCGATTTCCTCATAAGAAAACAGGCCTTTTGCCAGACACTCTCGAAACTCACTCCAAGTTTTTTTAATAGTTTTTTCGCTGTTTTCTATACCGCTAAAATCAAATATTCTCCCCATAAGTTAAAAACCTCATCATTCCTCAGTAGATACTACTGATTTATTGTAAGTTTCAGCAAATCATCTATATCCCACAGTGCCATCAAATTTTCCCGTTCTTCAGCAAATTCACGAGCATCTCTTGTGAATCTGGAAGATGTTACAATCACTGATTGATTTGCTTGCATAGCCATTTGAACTCCATAGACACTTCTAACTACACTAACATCAACCTTATGATTTTCGCCCCAGTGTTTGCATTCAATAATCAATGTATATGGTATGGGATATGCTTTTGTAGCAATAATATCTTTTCCACCATCTCTCGTTACTTGTGTTATTTTTACACTAAAACCAAGTTTTTCTAAAATATCAGCAACAAAAAGTTCAAAATCTCTTGGTGTCATTCTTTTGATTTTTTCTCTATAATACTCTAATAAATACTCTGCTCTCTCATACTCTGCATAAGCCTCATCATAATAATCAAAATCAAACTCATAATCCATTTCTACTACTGGTTCATTTATGAAAGAACCACCATAACATTCAGAATCTGAGAAATTAAAGGCTCCTACAGGATACTCATATCCTCTGATACTGAATTCTATCCATGAATGACATTCATCACAGCTTATTTCCCCACGAAAATCATATTCAATTTCTTCACCCATTGGTCTGTCATACACAGAAGTTTCATAATCCAAATGAAATTGTCAATAATACTTGACACATTTTTCTCAAAAAATTTTGATTAAGCAACAGCGGATAATTCAGCATAGAACCTCTGCCGTTTCACTGCAGGTGGAAGTCCACCAATGGATGAACAAATTCTACGGTTTGACCAATAGCTCATAAAGTATCTCCAAACCATTGTTTTTAGCTCAGCTATGGTGAAATTTTCCGACTTTCTGCCCCTGTTGTAGAAAAGCTCTTCTTTCATTCTTGCCCATATGCTTTCACCTCTGTAATATCCGTAACACACTTTCTGAGCGGCTCATCAGCCTTAAAATCACGTTTGAGAATGTCGTCCGACTTGCGTGCTTCTCGGACGGCTTTGGTGATTCCGCCCGGCTTTCGTTTCGGCTTATGTATGAGATTTATCTCCTCCATAACCTTGCGTACAGTACCTTCACAAGGCACATGAACGTCCTTAAACTCCCCGATTTCCTGCCTGTAAGTGAGCGCCTGATACATACGAACTCTGCCGTAATCTGCATTGCATTCGTCTTCAACGTGGATTTTCATCATGGCATCGGCAAGATTCTGATACTTCCAAGGTTTGTTCTTGCGGTCAAGATAGTCGTAAAAAGCCTGTCTGCTGACTTCCAATGCCTCACAATAAAAGCTTATTTTACCGGTAATTCTGCCGTCATCAGTGCGGATTGTGATATATTTCAGTCTTTGCTCTTTCCCGACTTCTGACGGCTCGCTGCGAAAAAAGCGGCGGCGTCCTCTAAAAATTCATTCATTTCGTTAAGACGTTTTATTTCTTTTTCCATCGCTGCTTTTTCCGTGCCTATCTCCTTTGCAAGCTTTACCGCCTGTACCTTGAAATCATTGTCATACTGTCTGTTCTTTGACATCATTTTTTCCTCCTGGTTTTCATTTTATTACTTTGAGGATTAGGTGTCAAGTTTTATTATACTACATCATTATTATATCTGTAAAGTCTTTTAAGTTTCTATCATATGCATCGTTTATATTCTTTTGGAAATTAATAATCTCATTATTTTCGAAAGAGTTGCTTATTGAAACTTGAAAACTTGAATTGCTATTATCATCCCCAATTTTTATAATAATATTGGGACCGGTGTTATCTTCAATTTTAGGTCTATGATAATTCAAAATGTGAATTATATTATATAACCGCGCTAACGAGATATATTTATAACATCTTACTTTTTCACAATCATTTGAATAAACTTTTCCCACAACTGGCAGGGTTGAGTATATTTCATCTATACACTTATTGATATAATAGTTTATTTCTTGATATAAGAAAAGTATCTGATCATCGTCAATGTTATTACCATTATTTTCTAGTATGTCAACATACGATGTACTCATCATTGCCCAGCTACAAACTTTGTTATCAAATGAATTGATTTTATCTGACACATTAATGAATCCTTTAGATGATTTTCTAATATCTTTTATTTTATGAAAAAACGTTATAAAAAAACCTATAAATAAAGTTATAGGTATTGCTATTATGGTTATATAAATTAAAAATTTTTTTAGCCGTTCATCATCACCAATATACTGATACATTAAAGATGCCGTAGCCAAAGCAATTTCAATGCAAGTTGTAATTATTAATGGTTGTTTGGTTTTAGTATTTCTACATATCTCTTCAACATCTTTTTTTAGTCCTAATTCTTGCCAGTCAGTAAACTTTATATAATTCATGCTTAAACACCTCAAAGTTATTATATGCTTTAATGAAAAAAATAATTATCGAGGAGGTAGACTGTTATAGATTAATGTAGCAAGTTCTCTTTGATTTTGATAATTAGTATCTTTAACCCACCCCAGAAGAACATATTGTTGTGAGAATAACCATTGGAAATAATCATTTTTGTTATAGCAATTATCTAAACCAATACTTTTATAGAGATCACTATTGGTGTTAAGCTCCGCTATCCAGTCTATTAAAGCTTTAAGTATTTTATCACAATTTTCTGTATACTTAAATACATAAATACCAAAATTCAAATAATTATTTCTTCTAATTTTCCAAACCGCTTTATATAATCTCTTTATTTCGGTACCTGAACAATTTAGTGTTGATCGCAAATAACGTATTCCTTTGGCAGAGTTACTGCCTCTTCCGAGTTGTCGTGAACCAATTTCATTAACTATTCGTTCAAAATTAACAACAATCAACCTTTGAGCATTAATAGCTGGTGCAACTACATACTTCATTTTTTCTTCTCCTTTATCACTTTGAATTATACAAGCATTGTCATTTTAGATAAAGCTTGTATTGGATGCGTGGTTTTAAATAAATATTTTATCAAGATATTGCCCTTTACAAATTCCCCACCAAAATAGGATTCAGCAAAACATACTCAAACGCCTCGATCCCCAGCATAGCCAGCAATATCGGCAGAATAAGCACCGCCGTCGCCGCAAGGAAAGTTGATATAACGCTTTTGAGCTTCGCCGACAGAAAATAGATGAGGAGCATTGCACAAAGCAAAGCGAGATATCGCCCAAGGCTTATGAGAATGAGATATCCTTTGATAGAAATATCAAAATTTGAAAGTGATTCTATCGAGCAAGCAGGGGCGTTTATCCCCCTTGTGCCGTATGCGCTGAGGACATTGTAAAAGTATGGCACATAGGTCAGAGCGAAAATTATCGTCACAATGATAACGCCAATGCCGAACTTGCAGAGAAAGGTGTCCTCCCTGCCACGAGCCGAGGTCTTTAACAGCACGTTCGCACCAGTCTGATACTCCACCGCATACACGTAAGTCAGGCAAAGTATCACCATTGCCATTGCGGTCAGACCAAGCGTTAAGTCCTTGTTTCCTGCGGTTTCGTCACCTGTTAGCAGCTTGTAACCGCTGTCATAAACGAACTGCCCGTCCTCCGTTGTCTGCAAATATTCGGCGTGTGCTTTCACAGCTTCAAAGGCATATTGCGGAGCTAAAATATCCTGATATTTCATCATTATCAAAATGCCGTCGCCCTCTGAATTTGCCATTTCCTCCGACATTTTCATTTGTGCGTCAGCAAATTTCTGCGCCTCATCGTCTATCATTTTCTGCTTTTCGGCGGTGTATTCACCCTCAAATTTCAGCATATATTGCTTGTAATATACATCATCTGCGGAGGAAAAACTCTCGCTGATAGGAGAATATGAAACTGCGGTGATGACTGCAAATGCTATCAAAATCAGCAGAGCTTTGCCACCGATAAACACCTTGTAGCACTCCTGCAAGAAGAGGTTTGTTGTCCTGCCCTTGAAAATTGTGAACCTTGCAAGGCTGAATTTTCTTGTGCGGCTTTTGATGACCCTTTGCTTTGAAAATATCAGCACGGTGAGTATTGAAATCACAATCAGCAATACCAACGCCGAGCCGACAAACACAGCCATATAGTTCACAGGCTTGCCGAAAATGTTAAGGTTGAGGTAGCTTGCAAAGAGGTCTTTTGTATTGGCGTATGCAAGAATATTAATGTATTTCAGCGGACAAAGATAACTGGTGCTTGGTATGGTGTAATAAAGCACGGCTTCCGCCGCTATGGTGATTATCAGTGCGCCGTAGACCTTTACAGCGGTGTTTGATACCACAGTAACAAGGTAGATAATCGCTGCAAATACGCAGTAAACTGCAAGTTTTGCTCCGAAGAAAAGTGCGAAATATTGCAGTACGGATATTTTTAAATTACTGCCGTTAAATTCGTATACCGATTGTATCTGCCTTGACAGGTCGCCAAATCCGTATGTAAAATATGAAACTGCAAAGTTTACTCCGTAAAGCAGAATTTCCGCCACTATCGCCTCCGCAAAACAGGTGAAAAGCTTTGCTATACCGAGGGGCATTCTGCCATTGTATGTCGTCCTAGAAAGTGTTATCTGGTCAAGCTCTTTTTCACGGGTGACAATCGTGACAACCACGGTCATTATCATCAGTATTGCAATAAGGTCTGTGGCGAGGAAACCCGTTGCCATTGAAACGCCCTTTGAGGGTGCAGCAGTGAGCTTTGAGCCTTTGAGGTTGGCGAAGTCCGCAGGCGTTCGTGCGATATTCTTGTAACTGAAACTGTCAGGGTCGGCGAACAGAGAAATCCCCGTCATTTTTCGTGCGGTGTTGTCGATGTTTTCAAGATAGCTGTCATAATTTTCACAGGCTGATATCTCATCAAAAAGGCGGTCGGTCAGCTCTATTTCGGAGTAGATATCGTTTGTAAATTCAAGATAGTCCTTGTTTTTATAGCTTTTCAAAAGCTCCTCAGCATTGCAGTTTTCCTGCGAAATATCCTCGCCGAATGACAGCCGCTGTATCAATTCAAGCTCCGTTTTTTTCTGCGAGATTTGCTCAAAAGCAGTGTGAGTGTCAAGCCCCTCAATGGTCTGATAAGCGGCTTTGTACTGTTCAGGGGTGTATTCAAGCGTCTGTTTTGTCTCGTTTATATACAGCAAAACGCCGTTGAGAATCAGCAGAACGGCGAAAATTGCAATAGTTGTGCGCTTGCAGAACGCTTTTATCAGTTCGTTTACGAATATCATTGGCTCGCCCCCTGGTCGAAATAGTAGAGGTAGAGATCCTCAAGGTCGGGCTTGCAAGGACGGCACTCAAAGCTTGGCGGCTGTTCGCTGATAACACGGACGTAAATATTTTTCTCGTCCTTTGAGATATTTCCCACCTTGTATTTTGCGGATATCTCACCCAGCATACTTTCGTCGGCGGTTATCTCAAACACTTTTCCGTCTATTTTTTCGCAGAGGATATGGGGTGCGCCGCTGTCGATTATCTCACCCTTTTTCATCAGCAGAACTTCTTTTGCGATGAATTCGATGTCCGAAACAACGTGGGTCGCGATTATGACTATCTTGTCAAAAGCGATCTGCGCCACGAGGTTTCTTATGCGGATACGCTCTTTCGGGTCAAGACCTGCTGTGGGCTCGTCAAGGATAATGACTTTCGGTTCGCCGAGCATTGCCTGTGCGATAAGGGCACGCTGTTTCATTCCGCCCGAAAAACCGCCGAGCCGTTTGCCGCGGCTGTCCTGCAAGTTGACAAGGTTGATTAGCTTTTCTATCTGCGGCTTTGCGTCGGCTTTTTTCATACCCTTGAGGGCAGCCATATAGTAGAGGAAGCGCTCGAGCGTGAAGTTGGGATATATCCCCTGCTGTTGGGGCATAAAGCCGAGGATTTTGCGAAAGTCTGCGCCCATTGTGCTTGTTTCAACGCCGTCAAATCTCACCGAACCTGACGTGGGTTTCAGATTGTCGGTGATGATATTCATAAGGGTGGACTTGCCTGCGCCGTTCGGTCCAAGCAGACCATATACGCCTGCCGTAAACTCGTAATTGAAGTTTTCAAGAGCGGTGAAGTTGCCGTATTGTTTGGTGAGGTTTGTTAGGGTGAGGGTCATTTTGAGTTCTCCAATTCCGAGACAGCTTTCTTCTCATATGCAGGCGTACTGCCTGTTCTGATAATAGCCTGCCCGTCCTTTATGGCGGCAATATCATATGTATCCGTGAGCTTTGAAATGGTCTTGTCGCTTTCTTTGAAAAGATACTGACTGTTCTCGCTGTCTATGAGCGCATAGCCGTTTATCGTTGCGATATTGGTCACGTTTGAGCCATCATCAATGCCCTCGATAGTCTGCTCTTTGCCGCTTTTGTCAAGATAGCATGGCTTGCCGTCTTTCACATAGTAATAGCAGTTATCTGATATTGCAGACGGCTCAGACAAAGCGTTTTTCTCAACTTTACCTCTTGAAATATCATAGGAAAGATACTGGTAATCATACTCCGCCTTATCGTTATACTGCTCGATAGCTTCACTTTCAGACAGTCCGTTTTTATCAGCAAAGTCCTGCAAACGTTCCATAAACGGACGATCATCTGCCGCCTTTGATGTACGGAAAATGAGCTTATTATCCCACAAGCCATACACCCACGCACCGCAGCTATATCCCTGTGTGACTTCGCCTATATTATTGACTTTTCCGCTGTCAAGAGCCACCGAAACCAACTCCAGTGACGGCTCTAGTTCTTTAAAATCCTTGTCATAAGGCTGGTTAGTCATGACAAGATACGCTGTGCTGCCTACTATCGCCATTCTATCATAATCATTATAGCTAAGCCCGTCAATCTCAGCGACCTGCTTTTCATTAGCACCATTTATGTCAGAACAAAACATCATGGTATTTGTTGCATATGTTCCGTCATCTTTGGTTATTATATCGGAACTTCTCAGATAATAGAGCCTTTTATTGTAAATAAAAGGGTGATCGCCCTTGCCATATGCAGTGCAATCAGAACCCTCACGATGTTTGCAAGAAGGGTCGTCGCACACAGGGCTGTCCTCAAGGGTTGTCATATCCACAAAGTCAAGACGTGAATTTTCCTGCGTGGAAAAGCAAATGTTATTGTCATAGTCTGCACATTCATAAACAGAAACTATCCTCCACTTATCTGCCTGTGCGGCGTTGCTGTCCTTATTTTTATCGCTTTTACTGCAAGCGGTCAGGGTCATAGCTGCCGCTGACAATATGCTAATTATCTGTAGTGTGTGTTTCATTATACTCCTCCAGCTGTCTGTTTACCTCGTCAAGAATATCCTGCAAGCCTGCGGAATTCAGGTCATCGTTCAATTTATCTAAATATTCTTTACCTGTTTTATATTCCTTAGAAGGGAAATCAGAATCAATAGTCTTTAAAACCTTATCAACAGCTAAAATTTCATCAGAAACATTTGTAGTGTCAAAACAAAAGCCAACACTCTTTGATAATTTAAAATCTGTTATTGCCTCGTGGTACTTTTCATTTGAATTAGGGTCATTAACACCATAAAACGGATATCGTATCAACCTGTTTTCGACACCCATTGTATTATAATACCCATACGGTTTTATGCAACCATTTATAATGTCATAATCAGTACCAAAACACAAGAGATCATTCAACTCTTTATTTGTCATAACCTCGCAGATAGCGTCAAATGCAAGATACTTGTTGTCTGATAACGCACATATGCCCAAAGCTTTTGAAGAAGTATATATTTTATTAGAGTATTGCGGATATATAGTGTATGATTCAGTTGAGGCATAGCTCGTTTGCAAACCGTATTCTTGGCTCGTTTTAAATTTGTTGTTTGTATAGCCTCCGCATAATGTAGAATTTATAGAGCCAAAATATGTATCTATATCATTTATATTATCATTGACAGGGTTAACCATAACGTCATTTGTGAAACCGTCGGATATGATATTGAAAAGATTTTTTGCATAATCGGTTTCGTAAATATTCACGGCGTGACCATTATCATCGATGCAAATATTATCTGTTATAAAATCATAATTTGAGTATAATTGCATAAATCCGAGCATTCCTGTGGTAAATTTCCAACCTCTAGATTTGCACAGATCAATAACTTTTTGGAGTGATGTATCATATTTTCCTAAAAAATCATCAAGATTTATACTGCTTTTATCAACTAAATCAGCATTAAGCTCATATCCAAGATCTTCTTTTAAGCAAGACAACGAACCGTCGATACCGTAAATTGTGCCGTTTATCATTAAACTCTTCCAATAATTTGTTGACATTTCGGCGTAAATTTTCTTACCGCACTCGGTGTTTTCAAGGTATGTATTTAATGGTTCGAGAAAATTATTGTTGACACAATTCTGATATGGATTATAGAATGTATCAAAGCCTTGATATTTAAGCCCTGTATCAATTATATCGAATTTCTCTCCATTATCAAACGCATCTGACAATAGTTGTGCATATGAGGATATAAAGTTAGAGCTATCATCTACCATATCAACGTCATATGTAAGATTTTTGAAACACAATACATAATTTTTATTGTGTTCAGATAAATACGAATTTACTTCATCTTCATATCGAATATTTTGGTCACTTACCCAAACAAGCACAGACTTATCGGGATATTGTTCTTTGATTTTTTCGTATCTTTTCTCAAAACTATAAATCGGAGTATCGTCTGAATAATAGTATTCAACTTCATCATCAAGGGTATCATCTGTTTCATAAGAACTTGCATTGTCATTTGAACTGTAATCTGAGATCTTGCTTATTGAGGAAATATCAGAATTGCTTGCACAACCCGTTATCATTAAACAACTTAGAATTATCGTTAGTCCAAATCTATATTTTTTCAATATACAACACTCCTTCGTTCAATAATTCGGGCATAGCTTTCACTATGCCCAAATAAAAACTAATTAAGACACATATGATCCTGTTTTATTTAATGTTCTTTTAGAGTAACCAGTTGCTGTATGTGTTGATGTGACCGAGCTCCAACCATGTCCCTTTGTATTGGTCAAATAACACGTTACACCACTGGTCGCACTGCCATTACCATTACTAGCAGAGCCATATGTGGTTTTGGTAATGTAGTAGTAACCGGTGCCACTGGCATTTACAGTAGTGTTAGATTTACTTACACTTGTGGTTATTTTCCATGACTTACCGTTCTGCTGAGACGATGTCGCAGTTGGATAAGCCGCACTTGCACTTATAACCATAGTTCCCATCATCATTACGGCAGCACCCATAGCTGCGATTCGCTTAAGTATTTTTCTCATTTTAACACCTCCGTTGTCTTAATATATTAGTATCACAAACGATCTGCTTTGTTGCAAATCATTTTAAACTTTGTATGTTCGCACAAATGTTATTGTACATTTTTGTGTATTTTATCTCTGCATTGGAAACACCTTACCCCTCCTAATTAAACCGATTATTAAACGATTCTGTGGTTATCTATTACTTCTTTTCTTTCTTAAATTTAGGTTCTTTAGGTTGATATGCCCCCCAATGTGATGCAGAACCACAGGCTGCCTTTGCCATATGTCCAACAAGCGCCTTGACTGATTTTGCTACAGCAACTTTAATTTTCATAAGAAATCCCCCCCTTTCATAAATCTTGCGTATATTATAAATATTGAAACTAAGGCTAAAGTCAGCAGAATTATTAGCCCTAAGTCTACACCTTTTATAATTAATACGATGCTTATTGCAGATAGCACTACTGATAAAACGGTAGAAATAATTTTATAGACAGTTCTATTTTCTATCGGTTTATTCTTGTTCTCAATCGGTGCCAATAAAACAATGGTTACTACTTGAAAAATAGCAATTAATATAACTGACTTTAAAGAAATATGTCTTATTATTTTAAATATCAACAACAATATAACAAAAGATATTGAGGTCACTAAATTACATTTAATATATGTATTTGCATGATATCCCCCAGTAAATGATCTCATTATAATGAACACTGCCAAAAACATTGTGCTCTCAAAAGTATAATTTGTTACTATACCTATGATAGATATTAAGGCTATATTAATTAATGATGATAATGTAATTTCTATTCCGTATCTGTAAAATTCTATTTCTTCTGTATCCTTAGAAATTACATTATTCTTGATCATAAAATTCAAAATTATCGATACTAATCTCTTCATTACTTCAGATCGGAAGAGCACACGTCTGAACTCCAGTCACCTGCCATGA